>Ga0181520_10000044_pt1 | contig 227235 bp, 192 predicted proteins | sample PEATcosm2014_Bin_29_FD_132451 | JGI IMG/M metagenome (GOLD analysis project Ga0181520, IMG submission 132451) | Peatland microbial communities from MTU Mesocosm Facility, Houghton, MI, USA - PEATcosm2014_Bin02_30_metaG | ecosystem: Environmental > Terrestrial > Soil > Wetlands > Peat | place...
CGCCACCTACGTTGCGCTTGCCTGCCAGGACGGCGTCTACATCCTGGCCCAAGAGCTTGCCCCAACCACCATCCTCAAGTGCGGGCTCAAAAGCCGTGTCCATGCCGGTGCCCCGGCTTCGCTCGACGGCGATGTCATCGCCAGCTTTCCCGGCTCCCAACTGGAGCGCGCCATCTTCGCCCATCCTTTCCTCGATCGTGACATTCTCGGAGTCCTCGCCGACTACGTCACCATGGATCAAGGCACCGGAGCCGTGCACACCGCGCCCTCCCATGGCGCCGACGACTTCTACACCGGCGTCAAGTACGGGCTCGATCCCACCACCCACGTCGATGCCGGCGGCCACATCACCGAAGGTTTGCCCGAGTACGACGGCAAGAAGGTGTTCGCCGCCAACGAGATCATTGTCGAGCTGCTCAAGTCACGCGGCGCCCTGCTGGCGCGCGAAGACATCGAGCACTCCTATCCGCACTGCTGGCGCTGTCACAAGCCGGTCATCTTCCGCGCCACCGAGCAGTGGTTCATCGCCATGGAAGGAGCCATCGGCGAAGGAACCCTGCGCAGCGAAGCGCTGCAGGCGATTGCCAACGTCCGTTGGGACCCGGCCTGGGGTGAAGAGCGCATCAGTAACATGGTTGCCACCCGGCCCGACTGGTGCATCTCGCGCCAGCGCATCTGGGGCGTGCCCATCGCTGTCTTTTTCTGCGACTCCTGTGGCAAGTTGCATGAGGACCCAGCCACCAATCGCGCCGTCGTCCAACTGTTTGCGCGCGAAGGTGCCGACGCCTGGTATGCACGTCCCGCCTCGGAAATCGTCCCTCCCGGAACCAGGTGCGCCCACTGCGGCGGCGGCGCTTTCCACAAGGAGATGGACATCATCGACGTCTGGTTCGAGTCCGGCTCCTCGCAAGCCTCGGTGCTGCCCCGCATCTTCGGCCATTGGAAACCCGCCGATCTGTATCTCGAAGGTGGCGATCAATATCGCGGCTGGTTCCACTCTTCCCTGCTCTGTTCCATCGGCCTCAACGGCGTGGCTCCCTACAAGGCCGTCGCCACCAATGGCTGGACCCTCGATGAAAATGGCCGCGCCATGTCCAAGTCGCTGGGCAACACGGTTGATCCGGTCGATATCGCCAAGCGCATGGGCGGCGAGATCGTGCGCTTCTGGGTCGCCTCGGTCGATTTCCGCGAAGACGTGCGCGCCAGCGAAAACCTCGTGCAGCGGGTCGCCGAGAACTATCGCAAAATCCGCAATACCTTCCGCTACATCCTCGGCAACCTGCACGGTTTTTCGCCCGCCCGCGACCTGGTTGCCTTCGAGCATCTTGAACCGCTCGATCAGTACATGCTTCTGCGCACCGCCGATCTTGCCGCCGAAGTCTGCGCCTGGTATGACCAGATGCTCTTTCATCGCATCTACCAGCGCCTCAACGAATTCTTCGCCGTCGATCTCAGCGCCCAATACTTTGACATTCTCAAGGATCGGCTCTACACCTTCCCGCGCTCTTCCCGCGAGCGCAAGTCCGCGCAGACCGCGCTCTGGCGCATCGGCGAAGCTCTGCTCCGTCTCGTCGCACCCATCCTCAGCTTCACCGCCGACGAAGCTTGGCAGTTCATGCCCCAGATGCTCTCCCGTCCGGAAAGCGTGCACCTGGCGCTGCTGCCCAACTCCAACGATGTGACGGGAGAAATCCGCGACCGCGAGCAGGCCGCGCAGCTCCGCGCCGATTGGGATTACCTGTTCACCATCCGCGAACTGGCGTTGCGCCAACTGGAAGAGCTGCGTAACGACAAAACCATCAAGGCCAATCTCGAAGCGCGCGTCACCATCACCGCCTCGGGAGAAGATTACAAGCGCCTCGCCCACTACGCCGATAAACTCGCGGCCTTCTTCGTCGTCTCGCAAGTGGAACTGAAGCAAGCGGATGGAACCTCCGGCGCAGCCATCGCATTCGAAGCGGCCAAAGCCGAAGGCGCCAAGTGCGAGCGCTGCTGGAACTTCTCCACCCACGTCGGCGAGGACGCGCAGTTCCCTACCGTCTGCGAGCGTTGCAGCGCCAACCTTGCCATCATCGCCGCCGAACCCGATCCACCCAGCGCCAGCGGGAGCGACAACCGATAATGTCGCGCGCCGCGCTGCGCTCTCTCTACTTCTCGGTCTCGGCGGCCGTGATCGTTCTCGACCGCCTCACCAAGCTTTTCGTTGCCCGCCATGTCGCGCTGTACTTCGGCCACGTGCAGGTAATTTCAAATTGTTTTTCCATCACCCACGTTGAAAACACCGGCGCCGCCTTCAGCCTCTTTGCCGATTGGTCGCCGGGCATTCGCGTTCCTCTGCTCGTCGGCTTCTCCACCATCGCCATGGTGGTGGTCTGCTACCTGCTTTGGAACTCCGCCCGGAAGTTTACCTTCACCGGCCTCGGGCTGGCGTTCATCCTCGGCGGAGCCATCGGCAATCTTTACGACCGCGTTGTCTACGGACGCGTCACCGACTTCCTCCACTTCTATATCGGACCCCACGTCTGGCCTGACTTCAACCTCGCCGACAGCGCCATCGTCACCGGCGCCACCCTGCTCATCCTCGACCTGCTCTTTACCAGCGGGACCGGCAGCAAGACGGGCGCAGAAAAGTAAAGCCAACCGGGCAAACGATTGGCAAGGAAGGTAATCCTTCATCTCTCCACATTTTACTGCTTAGGCAATCGTTCGCCACCATCCGCAACCATGTACCAACTGGTACAAATCAGTGCGTAAACGATTATCCACTTCGCCAATCCTTGCCCACCATCGGCCCCAGCCCGCCGCTACGGCTGCGGCTGCGGATACAGACGCTGATACATCTTGGCGTTGCGCATGATGGCCTGCACGTACTCTCTTGTCTCGGTAAACGGAATCGATTCCACAAACTCCGGCACATCGTGAAAGTGTCCGCTCTGCAGCCAGTCGTCTACGCGGTTGGCACCCGCATTATAAGCGGCTAAAGCGTATTCCACCTGCCCGTTGTATTGCGTCACCATTTCTTTAAAGTAGTGCGTGCCAAGTTCAATGTTGATGGCCGGCACCAGCAATTGCTCGGTCGAGAAATGTTTGATGTGCGCGCGCTTCGCCTCACTCTTCCCCACTTGCGGCAGCAATTGCATCAGCCCATACGCGTCGGCGTGCGAGTGCGCGCCGGGATTGAACTCGCTCTCCTGCCGGATGAGCGAAGCCACCAGGTGCGGGTCCAGCGCATTGGCCGTTGCCTGCTGCTGCACATCGGTCCAGTACGGATGCGGAAACAAGATCTCCCAGTATGGCCGCGGCAGCGCCGCCATATCCAACGCGTAGTAACCCGGCATCGCCTTCTTCAAGAACTGGATCGCTTTGTAGTTCTGTCCATTGTCCTGGTAAATGCGCGCAATCTCCAAGGTCGCCCAGCGCGCACCCTGGCCGCCTTGCTCGGCCTGCAGTTCGCGAATGGCATAATCATTCAGCCCGGCGTTCACCAGCAACCGGCTCTTCTCGGCGCGTAACCGGTCCGGCGGCGCTTCCACGTCCAGCGCTTCCGGGCCAGGCGCTTTCGGTACCGGAATCTGCGCCAGGCGCGGATCCCGGTTCAACGCAACGCTGGTGGTAGCCAAAGGCAGCTTCGAGAAGCGCTCGCGGCCAAGGTATCCATAGTAGAAATTGTGGAAGCGTTCGCCCAACGTCCAGTACCAGGCCCGCGCCAGAGGGTAGTCATGTTCGTCCTCCGCGATGCGCGCACGCCAGTACAGCGCGCCCGGAACCTCGGGGCTATCCGGATACCACGCCACCTGATTTTCAAAATCCCTTTTGGCGTCTTCTTTCCTTCCCTGGCGATAGGTCAACCATCCTGCCTTCCAGTTCGCGTAACTGGCGCGCGGCGTGCCCCGGAAGCGCTGCTGCGCCTCGCGGAACATGTCGATGGCACGATCGTAATTCTTCTCCAGCAGATACATGTTCGCGGCGGAGAGCAGGGCTTGCTCGAACCATTGGCTGGCCGCCGCCTCCTGCCGCATGCGCTCCAGGTTTTCGACCACCGCCGTCTCGTTATTGTTGTTGCGCGCAATTTCGCCGAGCAGGTAGAGCCGCTGCGCATTGGCCTCGCCGGAAGCTTGCAACTGCTCCAGCAGCGCCCGGCTTTCACCGGGGTTGGTGTGGTGCAAGGCCGCGGCCAGCGCCACCTGAACCCCGCCCAGTTCCGCTGCGGAAGCCTTCGTCTGGAGCAGGCGGTAGGCGCGCACCGCATCCGCCCAGTAGATTGGCTTCGCCTGCGCGGCCTTAGTCAGCAGGTCGGCCCGTGTCTTCTCGTCGGCGTAACTGCCTTCCAGCGCGGAGCCGCTGGCTGTCAGCAGGGCTGCCGCGTCTGCCGCTTCGCCGCTCGTGGGCATGGTGAAGTAAAGATGCTTGAGGATTTCCATCCCTTTGGCGGGATGTTCCGAACGCAGATAGCATTTGCCCAGCGCCAATTCCACGGAGGCGCGCACCGGTTGCCGGTGTTGCTCCAGGAACGCAATCGCCTCCTGCGTCCTGCCCAGCCAGTACAAGGCGTTGCCGTAGACGTCAACCACGTCGTTCACGAAGATCGACTCCGGCATCTGGACGTCGAATTCGCGCAGCAATTCGACCACCTGGGCGCTGTTGCCCTCGGCAGCATAAGAGGTGGCTTCCAGGTATCGGACATAGTCCCGCAGCTCGCCCGCATTTGGTTTTGCTTTTTCCAGCGCCGCAATCGCCTGCGGATACTGCTGGTCCTGGGAGCGCCAGTATCCAATTGCCAGCCACGCCAGCGAACCCGCATCGGTGGCCCCATGGCGGCGGGCATAGTTCTCCACGCCGGCGTAGGCGGCGGGAGTGCGGTTCTCCACCAATTGCCGCGCCATCGGCTTCAGGTCGGTAGAGGCCACAAAGGCGCGCGCCATTCGCCGCACCGTCGCCGGAGGCGCATGTTTCCGGCCTGCTACGCGCGCTCCACCCTGGGTGGAACGCACCCGGCCCGTCTTCTTTTGGACGGATGTTTTCTTGGCGGCGCTTTTCTGCCGCGCATGGGTTTTGTGGGCAGAGGTATGTATCTTGTCCGCGTCTTGCCCGGCCGCAGCCAGGCTGGTAAACGTCAGTAGAAGGAGCGCAAGAATTCGCAGCGTTGTGGGCATGACGTCTGCTTGCAGTTTAACCCGGAAAGCCCACTCCCATCAGAGCCGGGTTGTTATCTGCAAGGATTCGCAACAGCTCCTGGGTGAAATAATCAACGCCCGAAATGCTCCCACCATAACGATTCTGAAACGCCGCGCGGCTCTTCTCGATGTCCACCCGCAAACGGCTATAGAGATCGCCCCGAGCCCGTCCCTCGGCAACCTTGCTCGAGTTGTACAGCTTGATCTCTTCCACCAGCAGCTTGGCAAAACGGCGCGCCTTCTCATGAGTCTCATCCAGAACCGGGGCTGGCGGAGGTGGCGCAACAGTCTCGCGGAACGCCGGCTCGGCCGCCGCTGCCTCAGGCACTGGCGGAGGCGCAACTTCTGGCGGTTCCGGAGCCGGGGGCGGCGGTGGCGCAACGCTCTCACGAATCGCCGGCTCGGCTGCCGCGGCCTCAGGCACTGGCGGAGGCGCGACTTCTGGCGGCTCCGGAGTGGGCACCACGTGCGCCCGCTCAGGCGGCGCTTCAGGTGGCGCGACCGAGGTGCCGCGACTTCCCCTGGCTTCCACGTGCGCCGGTTCGGGCACGGGCGCCGATGGCTCTGCGACCCGTTGTGGCGGAGCCTTGCGATAGGCCAGCAAATCCAAGGAGAGCTGTGCGACCTGCGTCAGCAGTTCCAGCCCCACCAGGTCATCGGCTTGCTGCGATGGGGCGATCAACAGTGCGGCCACCCTCGCCTTCAGCAGCACGGGCACCAGTAGAAGTTTCGCCTCGCCGGGCAGCGCCAGCCGGGCGGCGAAGGCGGGGTCGATCTCGGAAACCTTGGCGATGGCCGCTGTGCTGGAGCTGATGACCTTGGCCACAATTCCGCGGGTACAATCCATCGTCGCCCGCTTGAACTTGTCCAGCGCGATTAGTCCAATGCAGCTCCAACCACTGGCCTGCGCTCCGCGCAGGATCATCAGGCCGCATGCGGGAGTGATGGCTGAACAAGCGGTGACCAGCGCTTCCAGAATCTCGCTCTGCGTTCTGGCGCTCGCGATGAGGACGGTTCCGTCACGCAACTGCGTGTCGCGCCCGCGCGGCGGCGGTTGCGAAGCCAGTGCGGCTCCCATCCTCCTGGCCACGTCCTCGGCAAGCTCCCGCGACTTGTCGCGCAGCACCTCGATGCAAACTCTGACAGCAATCTCCCGGATTAGATCTTCGTTCGCCATGACCCTGCCCGGCGCTGCTCCCAATGAAGCCCGCGCATTTTTTGGGATGCTCGGATTATGGTGGCCGCTGGGCAAGGTGTCAACAGCCTCGAAGGACTCAAACGGGAAGCCTCGGCATAGCATTTGGACTTTCTTCCCGTCATCAGGCTTTTGTCATCTGCCTTCGCACCCGCTACAATGTGGCTCGGAAGAGATTGTTTGGTAATTTCTGAATCGACAGACGAATGGAAGCCATCGAAAACAAAGTAGTAGAGCCACCAAGTGAAGAAAGCATCCTGGTCGAAGCGGCACGCTCCGGCAATATCGGCGCTTTCGAATCGCTGGTACGGCGATACGATCGCAATGTGTTTCGCATCGCTCAGCATATTACTCAGAATCGCGAGGATGCCGAGGATGTGGTTCAGGACGCGTTTCTCAAGGCGTACCAGAACTTGGGACAGTTCCAGGGGCAGTCGAAGTTTTATACCTGGCTGGTCCGGATCGCGGTGAATGAAGCGCTTATGCGCCTGCGGCGGAGACGGCCGGAGCGCATGGTTTCAATCGATGAGGACGTGAAGACGGAAGAGGATTCCATGCCGCGCGAAATCGCGGACTGGTCTCCCAACCCGGAGCAGCAGTACACGCAATCGGAGTTGAAGGACATTCTTGGGAAAACCATCCAAGGTCTGCCTCCAAGCTTTCGAACCGTGTTCGTGCTGCGAGATGTCGAGGGGCTTTCGACAGAAGAGACCGCATCGGCCTTGGAGTTGAGCGTTCCGGCAGTGAAGTCACGACTGCTGCGCGCACGTCTGCAGTTGCGCGAGCGGCTCAACAAGTACTTCAAACGACGCGATGGAGATAGTAGACCGTGAAATGCTCTGAATTTCTAAAAGAGCTGACCGATTACCTCGACGACACCATGGATCCGAATACCAAGGCTGAACTCGAGGAACATCTGCAGTGGTGTCACAATTGCTACGTCGTTTGCAATACCACCAAACGCACCATTGAAATCTATCGGGGCTCCCAACTCTACGAACTACCGGACGAACTTCGCAGCCGCATCCACTCGGCCATCATGACCAAATGCAAGTGCCACCAGAACAGCCTGGAAGCGGTCGAATCCGTCAAGGATGATGGTGTAGCAACAACCGGAGAAAAACCTTCCTAGCAGCGCTGGGGTGCTTGCGCCGGGGAGGCAATTCAACTCCATACTTGTATATCAAAAGGCCCAGTTCGCTGGGCTTTTTGATATTTCCAGTTAGCGGCGTTTCGAGTGCTTCCCGCCGGATTTTTCCTTCTTACCCTGGTGCTTTTTTTTCTCGGGAGCTTTCTTCAGAATCGTCTTGGCTAAAGGCTTCTTGCCGGCGCCCTTGGCGCTGCCGGCGACGGCCTTGCCCGGTTTCAACGGCTGGGGAGCCTTCCTGGAAGCTGTCTTTGCTCCGGCCTTTTCCGTCTTGACTGCGCCTGCCGGAGCTGCCGCTGGCTTACGAATCGCCACCGGGGGATGTTTCGCCGCAGCGGAAATGCCACTTTGCTGGACTGGCTTCGCGGACTTTTTGGCAGCGGCGGAATTCCCTTGAGCCGTGCGCTTTTCTTCCGCCGTGGCCTTGGCGGCATCGGCGGTGTTGGCCGCCGGGCTCGCACTTGCTGCTTCAACAACGGCTGCAACCACTTCCTGGACCGCAGCTTTGGCGGCCGGTGCGTGGGCTTTCTTGGCGGCGGCTCTTCCGCGGCGCGCCGGGGTCGGCGGAGGCGGTGGCGGCGGCGGTTCAAAGGGCGCGAGGAATTTCATGACCTCGCCTTCGGTGCGCAGTTTGCCGTCCAGAAGCATCAGGAACGCTTCCTCGCAGATCCGTGCATATTCTGGAAGCTGGGGCGTAATGCGCAGCTCGGCCATCTGTGCAAGCGGAAGTTTTTCCTGGACCTGACGCCACTTGCCAAAGAAACTCTTCACCTTTTCATCCACCGTTTTATTGCGGCCGGTGACATCCAGATATAGGAGTGCTTCCGGTTTTGCGGCAGAAAGAATCTTCCATGCGCCGGAGTTCAGAGCTGCCTCTTTGGAAAGAAGGCTCTTGGAAAGCTCCTTTGCATCATGCTCCAGACGCTTCCAGGCCGCTACAAATTCGCTATGCGGAATGAGGCGCTGAATCGCTGCGATCTCGGCATCGCTGAGTTTCATGGTGAGGAAGTGCATGATCGCCGGAGCGGCGTCCACGCCGAGATTGAACTCCGCCATGGTGGCGCGAGTCTTGAGCAGTTGAGCAAGCTCAGGAACATCGGCCTTGGCGGCCGACCATTTCGGGCAAAGAACCTTCAGCCAACCTTCGCTCTCCAGCGCCCGCATCACCGCAATCGGATTTTCCTCGTGCGCAATCTGTTCGATCTCATATCCAATGGCGCGGTTTCCCATGAACTGAATGTATTCACCCTCGCGCGCGGAGTCGTAGCGCGCCCGGGTGCGTTCCTCCAGTTCCCATCCGAAACGCGTGGCGAAACGCGTGGCGCGGATCAAGCGGGAGGGCTCCTCCAGGAAAGCGTAGCTGTGCAGAACGCGGATCAAGCGCGCTGCAATATCAGCAGCGCCATTGAAGGGGTCCAGGAGCAGTCCGCGCGAACCCTCGTTCAACGAGAGCGCCATCGCATTGAAGGTGAAGTCGCGCCGGCGCAGATCTTCGTTGATCGTGGCTGGGGTCACCAGGGGCGGCTTGCCGGGCTGGCCGAAGACCTCGGCGCGCGCCATGCCAATCTCGGCCTGGGTTTCTCGAAAAATCGCGTGAATCACGTTGAAGACCGGATCGACCATGTCCACGATTGCGCCGGCTTTTTCAATCTCCTGCTGGAACTCCAGCGGGTTTCCCTGAACTGTGAAGTCCAGGTCATGGATGGGAAATCCGGTCAGGATGTCGCGAATTGCACCCCCGGTCAAATAGATGTTCATGCCGTGGGATCGGGCAATGTCTTGCACCGAGTTCACCGTCCGCATCTGCTCGGGCGATAGCCGGCTTTCCATCGTGTAAATGTAATCAGCCATGGTTTCTAAGTTGGAGTTAAATCAATCACTTGAACGCTATCAGCTAGAATTTACTTGAAGTCATTTTGGATTCAAGCGCCGCAACAAATGTGTCAATAACTCTTTTGCGGATAGCTACTTACAGGAAACTGCCACGATTCTGTTACAAACTCCAGACAATATCACAGACCAGACGCATTTGGCTACCATGAAACCGGGAAGCTACTGATTAGGAGGTGAATACCAACCCCAAGCCTTGGCGCACGTAACGGATCCATCACCCTGCCAGCATTTTATCTCGGTCAGGAAAGCACGAGAGTGCGACAATCAGTAAACGCTGCGGATTGTGGCCGGTAAAAAGGACCGCGCGTAATTGGGTAGGTGAATGGCATCCACGCACAAAAAAGTAATCGTCCGCAAAATGGGCCGGGACAGTGTCCAGGGCTATGTTGCGGCAGCCGCGGAATTCCTGGTGGGGAGCAAGTTGGAGTTGCTGAATACCGCCGGCAACGTCGTATTGATCGACTTGGGAGAGATCAAGGGCGTGTACTTCGTCAGAGACTTTGCGGATTCCAACTCACTGCAGCGAAAGACTTTCACGACCCGGCCACGGATCGAGGGCCTGTGGGTCCGGCTGCGCTTCCGCGACGGGGAAATGCTGGAAGGATTGATGCCCAACGACCTCACCCAGATTCGTGCTGAAGGCTTTTTTCTGAACCCGCCCGACACCCGGGGCAACGTGCAGCGTATTTTTGTGCCGCGCCTGGCGCTGTCGGAAATGACGGTGCTGGCCGTGATCGGTTCGGCGGCCAAGCGGCGCAGGCAAGCTGATTCTGCCCATCAGACGCCTCTCCTGTTCACGGAGATGCCCACCGAGTAGCCATTCGCGATGGTCTGCCTTCGTGGAATCCGATTTTGGTAATCCCGGCAAGCTTCTTCTAGCGTCCAGGGTGTTGCTCCTGTACCCTAGTGCCGAGATGAAACTTTTAGCGATTGCCCAGGCTCTGGGTGCAACCTTACAGAACGCTTCGCCGGAGACGGAGATCACCGGCATGGCGGGCATTGAAGACGCGGGCCCGCAGCAACTCACTTTTCTATCCAATCCAAAATACGCAGCCATGGCGAAGTCAACCAGGGCAGCGGCTATACTGGTGGCACCTGATTTCCCCGGCGATGAACTGCCCGTCTTACGTCACGCCAATCCCTACCTCGCGTTCGCGCGCGCCCTGGAGCTGTTTTACCAGGCCCCAAAGTATCCTCCGGGCATCCATCCCACGGCGGTGATTGATGCGGCGGCCAGGCTTGGTCCTGGAGCGCATGTTGGCCCCTACGTGGTGATTGATGCCGGAGCCGTCCTCGGGGCCGATGCCGTACTGTTGGCGCACGTTGTCATCTATCACGGGGCGAAGATCGGGGACAGGTTTTTTGCCCACTCGCACGCCCAGGTGCGCGAGTACTGCGAGCTAGGCGACGACGTGACGCTGCAGAACGGAGTCGTGATTGGCGCCGATGGTTTTGGTTTTGCCCGCGACGGCGCCCGGGGATGGCACAAGATTGTTCAGTCCGGCGTCACCCGGCTCGGCGACCGGGTTGAGGTGCAGGCGAACGCATGCGTCGACCGCGCCAGTATCGGCGCAACCGTGATCGGAGAGGATACGAAAATCGACAATCTGGTGCAGGTAGGGCACGGATCAAAAGTTGGTGAACACACCATGCTGTGCTCACAGGTGGGTCTGGGAGGATCATCGCATGTGGGCAGCAACGTGATTCTCGCCGGACAGGTTGGTGTGGCCGGGCACCTGAGCATCGGCGACGGCGCGATTGCCACCGCCCAGAGCGGCATCCCGAACGATGTAGCCGCCGGCGCCACGGTGAGCGGTTCTCCAGCCATTGAAAATCGGCGATGGTTGCGTGCGGTGGCCGTCTTCAACAAGCTGCCGGAGCTGGCCAAGGCGGTGCGCAAGCTGAATCGCACCGGGGACTAACAGAAATATTGCGTCACACCTTCATTTTGCATCCATAGTAGTAGGCGCGGAGACAGAGGATGGACGAGGGGAAACAATTCGAGTTGGTGGCGGGCGGCGGATCTGAAAAGGACAAGCCGATCTGTGTTCTGCTGCTGGACGACCGCGAAGAAAATTTGTTGATGCGCTCGGCCATTCTACGGCAGAAGGGCTATCAGGTCGTTTCCGCCGCTTCGATCCAGGAGGCGGAGAGCAAGCTCACCGACATCGACATTGCGGTGCTCGACTACCATTTGGGCGCGGGAAAGTTTGGCACCGAGGTGGCGCAAACCTTGCGGACGATCCGTCCCGAGGTGCCAATCATCATTTTGTCTTCTACGCTGGAACGCAAGTTTGGCGGCATTGCCGACATGCACCTGCTCAAAGGAAACAGTTCGGTGGACGACCTGCTGCAGGCATTGCGCAGTTTTGAGGCGAAGCGGCGCGGCCGTCCCGTGGTGGTCGATTCGCGTGACTTCTACTACTCGCGCATTGTCATGGCGATGGGCGGCGACATGGTAATCGAAATTCTGGACCGCGACGGCACCTGGCAATACGTGAATGACTACTTTGCGGCTCTCAATGAGAAACGGCGAGGCTGGTACGTGGGCCGCAACCTGTTCGATCAATTCCCCGAAATGCGCGAGGAGTGGGGCGAGATTATCCGCACCGTTGCCGATACCAGGGAAACCTATATCGACCGGCGCAATCACCGCGCGATGCCTCATCTTCCGGCGGAATCGCAATACTGGCAATGGCATGTGCTGGTCTTCCCCATCAAGCTGCACGGCGGACTGGATGGGGCGGTATTGAGCGCCCGGCTGATCGAACGCAAGTAGGGCCGCCGCAGGGTGCTCCCGGCTCGGCTTGCAGAGTAGAATGCCAGAATGAAACCTGCTGCGCTGGTGATTCCTGCCTGCCTGGCGGCCGTGGCGCTGGCCTGCCTTGGGTGCAACTACATCAAGCCCGTGATGTACATCGATATCGTCAACCGCTCCGGACATCCGATGAGGAATCTTGAAGTCCAGCATCCCACTGGAATCTTCGGCCTGGCGCAGTTAGGCAATGAGCAGACCCACCGGCACATGGCGCCCGTCGGAACGCCATGCAAGTTCAGTATCGAATTTGAAGATCAAATGGGAAGGAAGTACGCAGGCAAGTATGATCTCGGGGCGAAGTGTCCCATCGAGGTTGCCTTCGAGGTTGGGGATGGGATGAGCATCAGCGAGAGGCAGGTCCGGCCTTAGCGGAGTCGCGGTATGGCTCCGGAAGTGCGCTGTGAATGGCGGCGCGAACGGCAACCAGCAGATCTTCCTTGCGCGCGAACCGGCGCGGATCGATGGGCGGGTGGAAGTGCACAACCACCTCTCCCGGATGAAGTGACATTTTCCCCTTCGGCCAGGCCTCGTGGCTGCCGGAGATCGTGATCGGCACGACGGGGACACCGGCTTCCATCGCCAGCAGGAATGGACCCTTTTTGAATGGCAGCAGCTTGCCATCCGGCGACCGGGTTCCCTCGGGAAACACCAGCATCCCCCGCCCGGAGTGAAGCACGGCAATGGCGTCATGAATGCTATCGAGCGCGGCCCTGCTGTTGGAACGATTGACGGCAACAAAACCGGCGGCACGCATGGCTCGTCCAAAGAACGGAATCTTGAAAAGCTCCTGCTTGGCGATGATGGAAATGCGCTGGCCGAGCAGCGGTGTAATGACTGGCGGATCCAGGTTCGAGGCGTGATTGGACATGAAGAGATAAGCGCGCCCGTCCTCCAGCTTCTCCTGGCGAACCACGCGCACGCGGATTCCGCAGAGGCGGTATCCCGCGACGCCGGCCCAGACAGAGAGCCTCCAGAGCAGATCAACGCTCCCGGTAAGGTACAGCGAAGAGAATCCAAGCACAGCCGCGGGAATGGCAAACAGCGTCCAGCACACGACACAACAGAAGAGACGAATCACTGCGCCTGGACCTCCGCTTCACCGCGTAGGAAGGCCGCGCGGCGGCTACTGACTGCGGCAGTCGCTCCGGGCAGTTCTTCCAATTGATATTCATCGACCTTGCGGACGGCGAGGGGCAGATCCAGTTCGCGGATTTCCCCGGTTGCGGACCGGACCTTGAGATGCAGGCTGCTCTTGGGATCGCGCTTCTGGAGCATCTGATACCAATCCCCGGCGACGGCTTTGCCGCCGGCTTCCAGAATCACCTCGCCCGGAAGCAGGCGAAGACGCGCCGCCGCCGAGTTCTCCGCAACGCGAACAATGGCCGCCGGTTTGCCGGGAGTTCGGGAGATGACAACGCCAGCGTCCACCTGTTCGCTCTGGTGGTGTCCCAGGGTAAGCCCGGCGTAGGCGAAGAACTGGTTGTAAGGGATCTCGTCGGTTCCGGAAATATAACGCGAGAAAAAGTCACGAAAATCGTTTCCGGTGAGAGCCTCGAGGGCAAGACGCACGCCCTCTGAATCGTCAAAGTAAGTACCCTGCTGAGCATAGCGCCGATTCAAATACTGCATAAGATCGCGCAGACAACGGCGTCCCTGGGTAAGGCGGCGCATTTCAAGGTCGATGAGGAATCCGAGTATCTCGCCCTTGGGATAGTAGGAGATGCTGCGGTCGGGGCGATGATACTCCGGGTAGAGGTCGAACCAGGTATCCAGGCTGGACTCCTCGACCGATTGGGTGCGCCGGGCGCTGTGTGACTCGAGCCCGGCGATGACCGAGGCAAGATGTGCGAGCGAGCGTTTCTCGTCGGAAAGTCCGGCGCGCGTCTCAAGAATGTCGGCGACGGTGCTGGTCACCCCTTCGCTGAACCAGAGCGCGCGCGAATACTGTTCGCGGGTATAGTCCACCGGCTCGAGCGATTGCGGACGGATGCGTTTCACATTCCACAGGTGAAAAAACTCGTGGGCCGAAGTCGCGGAAACGCTGAGCACATCCTGTTTCAAACGGTCCGCGCCAACCTCGATTGCCGTGGACTCGGCATGCTCCATGCCTCCGCTGCCCGGGCCATGCGTTACCAGGAACAGGAAAGTGTATTCGTCGTAGGGACGGTCCTGCATCCAGTCCACCGCGGCGGCCGTAATCTTGCGCAGCATGGCTTGGAGGGCCTCGAGATCAACGTCGGGTGAATCGGCGACGACATGGTAGGTGGCGCCATCCTGCTGAAAGGTGACTTCATGGAGTTTGCCGAACATGGCGGGCGCGTCGGCCAGGCGGTCGTAGCTGGGCGCGTTCGCCGAGGCGTTCGCGAGTTCCCCGGCGCTACGCGACCCGAAGATGCCGCCGTCGCGCAGGGTCCATCCAGGGGGAACGTCCAGGATTCGCAGGGAGACGGGCGCGTTACGCCGGTCCGGGCGGTACACCAGCACCTGGGCCCAGTTGAAGAATCCGCGTTGCAAGTCCAGGCTGGAACCGAATGGCCCGGGATCGTTCGCAGTAATGTCATAGCTGAAGGTGATGCAGGAATGAGTGCGGGAAGCCGATAGCTTCCAGGTGGTTTTGTCGATCTTTTCCGCGTTCCCATCGCGCGTGGCGCAGCCATCGCAGAGCCACTCCGGCACTCCCTCGTACACTTTCACGTGGTTCATGTTGACCGCGAAATTGCGTATCTGATAAAGCGCGTTCCATACCGGAAGTTGAAATTCCTCCGCCGGTTGATGGGTCACGGCATCCACGTGCACAATGTGCTCGGCGGCGCGCTTTAGCGAAACGCCGTAAGCGACACCCTCGGCGGGACACCAGAACATGGATTCCTGCGCCGATAAGGTGCCTGCGAACAGCAGGACACACGCAATCAAAAACCTACGGTTTAAGTTTGGCATGACTTCCCTGCATGGAGTTGGAGCGCTGCCGGAAGCTTCTCATAAATGCCATCAAATCCGCCATTGGAAAGAATCGCCACCACGTCGCCGTCGGCCAGCCTGGGAACGACGCTGCGGACGATTGCCGCAACGTCGGGAAGTTGCATCGCCGCCACGCCGCGGGCGTTGAGTTCAGCGACCACCCGGTTTACATCCAACCGCTCTTCCGGCATGAGCGCGTCCGTGGTCTTGAAAAAAACGGCAGCGATCACAACTTCATCTGCCAGGGCGAGACTCTCCACCAATTCCCGTTGGAAGACATTGCGCCGCAAGGTGTTGGAGCGCGGCTCCAGAATGGCCCACAGGCGCCGCCCGGCGTAGCGCGTGCGCAGCGCTCCCAGGGTGGCGCGGATCGCCGTGGGGTGGTGTGCGAAGTCGTCGATGACCGTGATGCCGCCAATTTCGGCGCGGACCTCCAGGCGGCGTTTCACCGACAAGAAATTGCGCAGCGCCTGCGCAACGGTCTCCGCCGGTATCCCGCAGGAGTCGGCCAGCGCCACTGCCGCCGTGGCGTTGAGAACGTTGTACTCACCGGCCAGAGGAAACTCGAATTTCGCAAAATGGCGGCCCTCGCGGAGCAGAGTCCAGCGCGTGCTCCCGGCATCACACTGAAGGTTTTCGATCCGCCAGAAGGAGCCGGACTGAAAGCCGTAGCGCTCCACGGGACAGAAGGCCCGCTCGACGCATTCGCTGACGTTGGGGCTGCCATCCCAGGCAATGATGCGTCCCCGGCGCGGAACCAGATTCACCAGGCGCTTGAAGGCAAACTTGACCGCATCGAGATCGCGATAGATATCGGCGTGGTCGAACTCGACCGAGGTGAGAACGAGCGAATCCGGAAAGTAATGCAGAAATTTCGGACCTTTGTCGAAGAAAGCGGTGTCGTATTCATCGCCTTCGATGATGAACTCGCGGCCATCGGCGACGGCGAAACTGGAGCCGAAGTTTTCCGCAATCCCACCCACCAGAAACGAAGGATTGCGTCCCGCATATTCGAAGATCCACGCCGTCATGCTGGTGGTTGTGGTCTTGCCATGAGTACCCGCAATCACCAGGGAGTTGTGGCCGCGGATGAATTCCTGGTGAATCAATTCCGGCATGGAGACAAAGGGGATGCGCTGATCGAGCAGGTATTCAAGCTCAGGATTGCCGCGCGAAATGGCATTGCCGACCACCACCACATCGGGAGTTGGAATGAGATTCCGCTCGCTGAAAGGCTCGAAAACCGTAATGCCCAGCGCGTCCAGAAACGTGGACATTGGCGGATAGGCAGCTTTGTCGGAGCCGCGCACATCCAGTCCGCGCGCCTTCAACATGCCTGCCAGCGATGCCATGGCCGTACCGCAGATTCCGATCAGATGGATGCTACGTGCCTTCATCGATTCCACTGACTCCTTATGGGTGCGAGAGTTGAGTTTCCACCAACGTTGCGGACGAAACCCGTAGCCGGACGCCCGACCCGGAGCTGTGCAGCAGGGCCGGAACTCCGAAGGGCAAGGTGAGGTTTCCCCGCTCTACGTGCCCGGAGGGAAAGCCTAGGACAATGGGGATTCCAAGATGGCCGAGAATGCGCCGGATCATCTGCGGCAGCGCTTCTTCTTCCGCCAACCGGGGAGAGCAACCGAGCATGGCGCCAAAAATGATGGCGCGAACTCCGTGGAACTTTCCCGCCAGCAGAAGGTGCATCAACATGCGATCGATGCGGAACAGCTTCTCATTCACATCTTCCAGGAAGAGAATTTTTCCTTCGCACTCGATCTCCCATGGTGTTCCCAGCGAGGTCACCACCACGGAGAGACAGCCTCCGGTGATGGAAGCATGCGCCTCGCCGGCAACCAGCGACTGCACCTCCGACCCGCCTGGGAAAACGAAGTCGAGCGGCTCACCGCTGAGGGCTGCGAGAAACGCACGCGGGTCGGCGCGTCCGCCGGAGAAGTCGCTCGCAACCATTGGGCCGTGGAACGACACCAGTCCGGCCCGGTCCAGCGCCAGCAGCAGCGAGGTGTTGTCACTGTATCCGACAAACGGCTTTGGCGCCGACTGCAGGGCGTCGAAATCGAGCAACGGCAGCAGGTAATTGGAGCCATAGCCGCCGCGCGAGCAGACAATCGCATCCACGTCATCACGCTGCCACATCTGCATCAGGGCGGCGGCGCGGGAGCCGGGAGTTCCGGCAAAGCCATCGGCGCACTCCAGCGCCACCGGCGGCGTCTCGACTTGCCATCCGCTCAATGCGCGCAACGCCCTGCATCCTGCCTCCAGAGCAGCGCGTTCAACGCAACTGGCAAGGCTGACCACGGCAACCGTGCCGTGCGGCCCAAGGGCGCGGGCACGCTTGCCGAACTGAAAATCTGAATCCATCGTTTGATGTTAAACGAAAACGGCTAGACGAAGAATTCTCCGGCGCAGATGAGGCTCGCCGAGCCTTCGAGCATCATCGAAACACCCGGCTTCCACTGCACCCGCTGCACTCCTCCGGGGGCGACGACCGTCAACTTCTCCGCAGCGTTCCGGGTAGCGATGGCGGCCGCGGCCGATGCGCAAGTGCCCGTCCCGGAGGATTGGGTCTCACCGGCGCCGCGCTCGAAAATCCGGATCATGATGTCAGGGACGCGCTTGAATTGCACCCACTCGACGTTGATCCCCTCGGGAAATAAGTCAGACCGGGCCTGGATCCGTTGCGAGTCCTTCTGCCAGTTGGCGGGAAACTCCTGCACAAAAATTACAAAATGCGGATTGCCCATCGAGACCGGGACACCGGTGTAGCGAACGTGGCCGAGATCGACTTCGAAGGGTTCCTGCACAACCGGGATGCCCATGTCGGTCAGAAAATCATAACGGTTTCCGCTCTGGCCGGTGAGTTGGCAGCGGATGGAGCCCGCATCGGTGGCGATCAGCAGATCCTCGGCTCCCTCGCCAGGGACGCCACTGGCTGCACCATTGGCCACCAGGTGCGCGGCAACACAACGCGTGCCGTTGCCGGAGAGTTCCGCAAAAGAACCGTCGGCATTGATCAGGTGAATGCGCGCGGCATGGCCCTCCTGCTCGCTCAGCCACTCGACGCCATCGGCCCCAACCCCGTTGTGGCGATCGCACAGGGCGCGCGTCAGCCGAGGCGCGTAGACTCCCTGGAACTCTTTGCGGACGATAAGAAAATCGTTGCCGTAGGCGCTGGCTTTGACAAAGGGAATGCGGGAGATTTGTGGCAATGCTTACTCCTTTTCGTTGGCAGCGAAAGAGCGGATGCCATGGCTTTCAGATTCGGCGGCTTCGATGCCGGTCCGCGCCGCCGCTGGCCCATGTTGCCCGGCGAATCAAATCCGCAAGGATTCCAACACCGGTAGGCAACCGGGGATGCAAAAGGCCACGGCGCGGAACCGTGGCCTTCTGGTGAAGCGTTCCAGCTACTGGCGCGGCGCGCGTGGACCACGGGGACCGCGGCGGCGGCGGCGGCGTGGATCTCCGGCACCTCCCGCTGCGCTCACCGGACGAGCATCGTGACTGGGCGGCTCGTTCGGTGTGTCCTCACGATTGAAGTTAGGATCGTCACCTTCGTCATCGGTTTCATCGAAGCCGCCTTCAAAGGTCGCAGTCGAGCCTTCCAGCGAGCGTTCCACAGCAGGCGTGGCTGGCGCGGCTTCTGCCACGGGTGCTACGGGTGCGCCACCTTGAGACTCAAGCTTGGCGCGCTGTTCTTTCAGGATGGCCTTGCGCGACAACTTGATGCGGTTGCCTTCCACGGAAAGGACCTTGACCAGGACCTGATCGCCTTCCTTCAGCTCGTCCTTGATGTCCTTGATGCGATGCTCGGCCACTTCGCTGATGTGCAACAAGCCATCGGTGCCGGGAATGATTTCGACGAAAGCGCCGAACTCCGCCAGGCGGGTCACGGTGCCCAGATACGTTCTGCCAATTTCCGGCACGGCCGTAATGTCGCCAATCATCTGCAGAGCTTTTTCAGCGGCTGCCGCGTCGCTGGAGGCCACACGAACCTGGCCGCTGTCCTCAACGTCGATCTTGACGCCGGTCGCTTCCACAATGCCGCGGATGACCTTGCCGCCCGGTCCGATCAACTCGCGGATCTTGTCAGTCGGTATCATCACGGTGTAGAAGCGGGGAGCGTGAGCGCTGACGTTGCTGCGGCCTGCCGTGAGCGATTCATCCATCTTGTCGAGAATGAAGAGGCGTCCACGCTTGGCCTGGGCCAGGGCTTCACGCATGATCTGCGGCGTAATGCCGCCGATCTTGATGTCCATTTGCAGCGCGGTGATGCCTGCGCGCGTACCGGCAACCTTGAAGTCCATGTCGCCGTAGTGATCTTCCGCGCCCGCAATGTCGGTCAGGATGGCGTAATCCTCGCCCTCCTTCACCAGGCCCATCGCAACCCCGGCGACCGGAGCGCGCAGAGGCACGCCGGCATCCATCAGGCTGAGCGAGCCGCCGCAGACCGTAGCCATCGACGACGAGCCGTTGGACTCCAAAATGTCACTGACGACGCGCATCGCGTAGGGAAAGTCGTCTTCACTGGGGAGCACGGCCAGCAACGCGCGCTCGGCCAGTGCTCCGTGGCCGATCTCGCGCCGTCCTGCACCACGCAGGAAGCCAACCTCACCGACGGAAAACGGAGGGAAGTTGTAGTGCATCATGAAGCGCTTCTTGGTCTCACCCTCGAAGCGTTCCAGACGCTGCATGTCGTCGCTGGTACCCAGAGTGGTGGTGACCAGGGCCTGGGTCTCGCCGCGGGTAAAGACGGCCGAGCCGTGAGTGCGCGGCAGCACGCCGACTTCAGTCGAGATCGCACGAATCTGATCGAAAGCACGGCCGTCGGGACGGCGGCGGTTCTTGGTGACCTCTTCGCGGAAAACAAGCTCACGCAGCATGTCGAAGTACTTGCCTGCCTTGGTGCGGGCTTCCGGCTGGTCCTCGGGAATCTCGGCCTTGACGCTATCCTTGAGCGCCTTGATCTTCGAGTAGCTGTCGATCTTGGTGTACTTCTCGGTGTTGACAGCATCGGCCAACGCTTCGCCAACCTTGGCGCGCAGCGAATCCAGGAACGCCTGATCGATCACCAGAGCTTCAAACGTACGCTTCGGGCGGCCTACGGTTTGCGCGAACTCGCTGATGGCGGCGCAGATCTTCTTGATCTCGCCGTGGGCGAATTCGATGGCGTCCACAACCCGGTCTTCCTCAACCTCGTTGGCGCCGGCTTCAATCATCACGATGCCGTCGGCGGTGCCGACGACCATGATGTTGAGCTTGCTATCGTGCTGTTCGCTGTAAGTGGGATTGATAACGAATTCATCGTTGACCAGGCCGACGCGCACCGCGCCAATCGGACCGGAAAACGGGATGTCGGAGATGGTGAGCGCAACCGAGGCGCCATTGATTCCGGCGACATCCGGGTCGTTCTCAGTGTCGGCCGACAGCACAAAGGCGATGACCTGGGTTTCGGAGCGGAATCCTTCGGGGAAAAGCGGACGGATCGGGCGGTCAATCTGGCGGCTGGTCAGAATCTCGCGCTCGCTGGGGCGGCCTTCGCGCTTGATAAAGCCACCAGGGATGCGGCCACCGGCGTATGTGTATTCGCGATAGTCAACGGTCAACGGAAAGAAATCGATGCCAACGCGGGGCTCGGCATTGGCGCAGGCGGTTGCGAGGACGACGGTTTCGCCAATGCGAACCACCGCAGACCCGTGGGCTTGTTTGGCCCAGTGACCGGTCTCAAATGAAATGGTTTTGCCGCCAGAGAGTGTAACGCTTATTTCTTGTTTCATGTATTCCCTTTCGCCAGGGGCGCGTCCACGGTAGGAGCACTCCACCACAGCAAGCGCGAGCAGTACGCGTCAAGCCGCAGTTAAGAATGCGAACAGGAACAGTTCCAGCCGCTGCCAGTGTTGCCGGTACTCCCAGCCAGCATGGCCGACGCCGACGCTGCAGCAGGTTGGAAGTACGCTGGCGCTACCCATTACGGAGCGGCGCCAGCACAAATCACGGGAGCCAGGCTTCCGAGCCAGACTCCGGCGGACGTTTACTTGCGGATACCCACCTTCAGAATTACAGCCTTGTAGCGCTCGGTATCGTACTTCTTCAGATAGTCAAGCAGACTGCGACGCTTGCTGACCATCATAAGAAGCCCACGACGCGAGGCGTGGTCCTTCTTGTGCGAACGGAAGTGCTCGGTCAATTGGCCGATGCGCTCACTAAGAAGGGCAATCTGGACTTCAGGGCTGCCGGTATCAGAGGTGTGGGTCTTGTACTTCTCGATGATGTTGGTTTTCTGCTCTCGTGCTAACACTGGGAACTGACGCGCTCCTGCTTCTTCTTTTTCATTGTTGTAACCACTTCAAAATATCATGTTTAGGAAACAAGCGCAAAGATTGGCACAAGTTGCAGGGGCAGACTCGGCTCAAAGGCCGATATCTTGGGCACCGTGCCTTGTTTGACCGCAAACCAAGCCGCATCGCTCCTTTGCCGCGGCCGAGGGCGGCTGCAACAGCACTGGGGCGCCCGGAGTGGGCTTGTGAGCACGAAAACTGCGCATTTCTAATTCGTGTATTGCGCGACCAGGCGGAGAAACTCCGCGTGAACCCGGGTGTCGTCGCTCAGTTCGGGATGAAACGTTGCGGCCAGTAACTTACCCTGGCGAATCAGCACGGGGTAACCATCGCGGGCGGCGAGCACCTCAACCTCGGGACCCACCCGCTCGATTCGCGGCGCGCGGATGTAGACCTGCTCCAGCGGGCCACCTTCAAGCTTACTGGGGCCTTCCAGGATTGCCGAGTCGATCTGGCGTCCATAGGCATTGCGGCGCACCGTGATATCCAGGGCGCCAATGCCGTTTTGCGCCGGGCTCACGACTTCGCGCGCCAGCAGGATGCAGCCGGCGCAGGTTCCAAAGGCCGGTTTGGTTAGAACGAACTCCGAGAGTTTCTTGAAGCCCGCTTCTCCGAGCAGGTTCAAGAAAACCGAAGATTCGCCTCCGGGAATAACCAGGCCGTCGAGATCGTCGAGCTGCTCGGGTTTGCGCACCAGGACCGCTGTGGCTCCGAGTTGGGCCAGACGCTGACGGTGCGCGTCAAAATCGCCCTGCAGGGCAAGGATTCCTATGTTTAGCATTGCTATTTAATTTAGCAGGTCTTGGCGAAGCAATTCTGTGCGAAGAGCCGCGAACCGGCTGGCGCAATCAACAGAGGCACAGCTATGCGCCGTGCCTCTGTCTTGCATAAACCACTTGCGAGCGCCTACCAGCCGCGTGTCTGCAACAGGTCGGCCTCGGCAATGCCGGAAATCGCCAGACCCTTCATCGATCCCGTCATCTGCTCGCTGACCTCGGCCAGAACCTTGGGGTCCAGGTAGTGGGTGGTGGCGATCACGATGCCACGGGCGCGTGACTCGGCTTCTTCGCGCTCCTTGGAAATTGTGAGATCCAGAGGGGTTGCGCCGTCCTTCATAAAGATGCCGCTGCCCACAAACACGGCCTCGGCGCCAAGTTGCATGACCAGCGAAGCATCGGCCGGGGTGGCGATTCCACCGGCGCTGAAATTTGGCACCGGAAGCTTGCCGGCCTTGGCCACCATGCGCACCAGTTCGTAGGGAGCCTGGAGCGTCTTGGCCGCCAGGTAGAGTTCCTGCTCGCTCATCACCGTGAGTTGCAGCATCTCTTTTACAATCTGGCGCATGTGTTTGACGGCGTGAACCACGTCGCCGGTACCGGCCTCGCCCTTGGTACGGATCATGCAGGCGCCCTCGGCAATGCGCCGGAGGGCTTCACCCAGGTTGCGGGCGCCGCAGACGAACGGCGTCTTGAAGGCGTGCTTATCGATGTGATGTTCCTCGTCGGCCGGGGTGAGCACCTCGGACTCGTCGATGTAATCGACGCCCAGTTCCTGCAGAATCTGCGCCTCGGCAAAATGGCCGATGCGCGCTTTGGCCATGACCGGGATGTTCACCGTGCTCATGACTTCCTTGATGATCTTGGGCGAGGCCATGCGAGCCACGCCGCCTTGGGCGCGGATCATGGCTGGGACGCGCTCCAGGGCCATCACGGCGGCCGCGCCGGCTTTCTCGGCGATCTCCGCCTGTTGCGCGCTCATGACGTCCATGATGACGCCGCCTTTGAGCATTTCCGCGAGACCGATTTTCAGCCGCAGCCCGTTGCCATTGGTATCTGACATTGCTATCTCTCCCTGCATAAAGTGTTGCTTTGGAGCCGATCCTCAGGACGCAACCGGCCACAAGCGGCAGGCGCGCCAAGACCTGGGGAGCAAACTATTATTCTAGCGCGTTCCAGCAAACCCTGCCGGCGCCCGGAGGCGTGCCCGGCCGCAATTGGCGCCCGAAGGGCGAGCACACCGCCGCAAGTCCAATTATCCAGTGAGATTCGGAGCGCTGAACAATCCCTGGACTCTGCCTCAATATTTCAATTCTCCCTAAACATTTTGTTAAATTGTTGACTCCAATTCGACACAAAACTATAGTTGCATGATTCGTCACCTTACCGGGGTTCAAGGAGACATTGTGTCCTCTACTGCTCAATCTACAAACACAACCCTGCCCAAGGGTGTTGCGCCCCTAGGCTCCGGCTCTGGCAATTCTTTCCTGTGGCGTCGTCTGCACTCGTTGACGGGCATTGTTCCAGTGGGCTTGTTTCTACTGGAACATTTCATTTCCAATGCCGAGGCGACCAACGGCGCGGCTGCCTATAACGCGCAGGTGAAGTTTCTCACCGGGCTTCCCTTCCGCCTGGGTCTGGAAGTGTTCGGCATTTTCATCCCGCTGGCCTTTCACGCCCTCTATGGGGTCTACATCTGGTGGCGCGGGGAAAACAATGTCATCGACTATCCGTGGACCGGCAACTGGTATTACACGGCGCAACGCTACACGGGAATCATTGTCTTCGCCTATGTGACCTACCACATCTGGTACATGCGTTTCGCCGGAGTTCATCTGGTCGAGCACTACGATGCGGCGTTCTGGAAGGTGCAGAACGAACTCTCGCATCCACTGGCGCTGGCCATTTACGTGGTGGGCGTAGTGGCCGCATCCTGGCACTTCGGTTACGGGCTCTTCCTGTTTGCTGCCAAGTGGGGAATTGTGACCGGGACCAAGGCTCAGAAGCGGGCGCAGAGTGCCGGGATCGTTCTTTCCGTCGTGCTGGTTCTGGTTGGACTCTTTACGATTTATGCTTTCACCGCCAAGTTCCCGGCGCAGCCGCGTGACCCGGCATGGGACCAGCATACCGAGAGTGTTCCAGCGGCGCAGAGCCGGATGATTCCTTCCACGACTCCCAGCAGCCAGGCAAGATAGGCCGGGCCGAAAGAGAATTTATGGCGACAACAACTCCAAAAATTATCATCATCGGCGGTGGACTTGCGGGCCTGTCTGCCGCAATCAAGGTTGCGGAATTGGGCGGCCATGTTGATTTATTTTCGCTGGTTCCCGTTAAGCGTTCGCACTCGGTATGCGCGCAGGGCGGCATCAACTCGGCCAAGAACCTGAAAGGCGAGGGCGACTCGACCTGGCTCCACTTTGATGACACGGTGTACGGCGGCGACTTTCTGGCCAATCAGACCCCGGCAAAGCAGATGTGCGAGATGGGACCGGGAATCATCGATCTGCTGGATCGCATGGGCGTTCCCTTCAGCCGCACGCCAGAGGGACTGCTGGACTTCCGCCGCTTCGGTGGCACCCTGTTCAACCGTACGGCATTCGCCGGAGCCACCACCGGCCAGCAACTGCTCTATGCGCTGGATGAGCAGGTGCGCCGCTTTGAATCCGAGGGCAAGGTCAGGAAATACGAGTACTGGGAGTTTCTCTCGGCCGTGCTGGATTCACAAGGCGTTTGCCGCGGCATCTGCGCCATGGACCTGCGCTCGATGGAATTGGCCACCTTCGCGGCCGATGCCGTCATCATGGCCACCGGCGGAGTGGGCGCAATCTTCGGCAAGTCCACCAACTCGGTGGTTTGTACCGGCTCGGCCGCTGGCGCGCTCTACCAGCAGGGTGCGGCATACGGCAACGGCGAGATGATCCAGGTGCACCCCACCTGCATTCCGGGCGAAGACAAGCTGCGCCTGATGTCGGAATCGGCCCGCGGCGAAGGCGGCCGGGTCTGGGTTCCCAGGAATCCGAACGAAAGCCGTCCCGGCAAGCAGGTACCCGAGGCGGATCGCTTCTACTTCCTCGAGGAGTGGTATCCCAAATACGGAAATCTGGTGCCGCGCGACATCGCCACCCGAGCCATTCACAAGGTGGTTCACGAACTCGGCCTCGGCATCCAGGGCCAGCCGATGGTCTATCTCGACCTCACTCACATTGACCGCGCCACGCTGGACCGCAAGCTGGGCGGAATTCTGGACATTTACGAGAAGTTTGTGGGTGACGACCCGCACGACGTTCCCATGAAGATTTTCCCCGGAGTGCACTATTCCATGGGCGGACTCTGGGTGGATGCCGATCAGATGACCAACATCCAGGGACTTTATGCGATTGGCGAATGTGATTACTCGATCCACGGCGCCAACCGCCTCGGCGCCAATTCCCTGCTCAGTTGCATTTACGCGGGATTCATCGCCGGTCCGAACTCGGTGAACTACGCCAAGAACCTGCCGGCCGCTCCGGAGAACCTGGCGGCATCCTTTGAGGACGAGAAGAAGCGGCAGGCCGGCTTGAACAACCTCTTGCTGAACAATCCGGGCACGGAGAATCCGTTCAAACTCTGGCGGGAATTGGGCGAGATCATGTCGCGCAATGTCACCGTCAGCCGTTACAACGACAAGCTTCAGGAGACCGACGTCCAACTGGTGGAGTTCCTGGAACGCTACCGCAAGGTCAATCTCAATGACAAGTCGATGTGGTCCAACCAGTCTTTCCTCTTCACCCGGCAGCTCTACAACATGCTGCAGCTTGCGCGCGTCATCACCCAGGGTGCGTTCTTGCGGAATGAATCGCGCGGATCGCATTACAAACCGGACTTCCCCGAGCGCGACGACGCTAATTTTCTAAAGACTACCAAGGCATTCTATGCGCCCGATGCTGACGCGCCGCGCTTCGAGTGGGAGGCGGTGGACATTTCACTGATTAAGCCGCGTCCACGCCGCTACGACAGCAAGTAGAAACGAGATTCCGGCCTGCCGCCTCCACCGAGGCGGGGGCAAGAAGGTTTAGAGACTCATGGCGAATAAGAGCGTACTTTTTAAGATCAAGCGTCAGGCATCTCCCACCAGCGAAGCCTACTGGGAGGAATTCGAGCTGGCATGGCGGCCTGGCTTGAACGTGATCTCACTCTTCATGGAGGTCGCGCTGAACCCGGTGACGCGCGACGGCAAGCCGACGGTTCCCATCAACTACGATTCCAATTGCCTGGAGGAGGTTTGCGGCTCCTGCGCCATGCTGATTAATGGCCGGGCCCGCATGGCCTGCTCCGCCCTGGTCGATAACCTGGAGCAGCCGCTCACCATTGAGCCCTTCTCCAAGTTTCCAGTCATTCGCGACCTCCAGGTGGATCGCTCCGTCCTGTTTGAGAACCTGAAAGCGGTCAAAGCCTGGGTTCCCATCGACGGAACCTACGCTCTTGGCGATGGCCCAAGGATTGCTCCCGTCGTCCAGGAGCAAGCCTACCAGCTCTCCCAATGCATGAGTTGCTGCTGCTGCATGGAGGCCTGTCCGCAGTTCAATGAGAGCACCGGATTTGTCGGCGCCGCCACTATCGCCCAGGTCCGGTTGTTCAATATGCATCCAACCGGTAAAGTATTGAAAGAAGATCGCTTACAGGCCCTGATGGGGGATGGTGGAATCCAGGAGTGCGGCTACGCGCAGAACTGCGTCGAGGTCTGCCCCAAGGACATTCCGCTCACCAAGTCCATCAGCAGCGTGGGCGGCGACGTGATGAAGAAGGCGATCCTCGACTTCTTCCGCACTTAGATGTTTAGTGGTCAGGTTTTCGCAGGAGCAAGATGGCGCGCGTCAATTTGCCGCAATTTCGCCCTGGGACTTTCGTAATCTGGTCCTGATCCCAGACCGGCCCGAACTGGCAATTTAACTTGGCAGAAAAACAGAAGCGTTGGGTTACACTGGCGACAGAAGAGTCATCATAACCAACAGGAGTTGTACCATTTCCCCGATGATGCGACGCATCGCTGCTACCCTCGTGTTTGTGTTTTCGATGGCCACCGCGTTGGTGTCCGGAGCCACCTTTCATGCGCACTCCCGCGCTCCCAGGCATCCACTCCGCCGCGTTCACGTCCGCGTTGCACGCTGGAATCCGGTGTTGCGCGGCTCCCATGATTCCCTGCTCCGGCAGAACGAAGAGATCGACCGGCTCAAGCTCACGCGCATCAACGATGACCAGCAGCTCGAGGAATTGGAATTGCGCGGTGAACTGGTCAGCCTGCACAACTCAAGGTCGCTGCAGATTGCCCCGAATCTCGAACTCAACCGCCGCTTCTGCCGCCCCTGGACCCGCGCCTTTCTGGAAGACCTGAGTCAGGCATTCTACGCCCAGTTTCATCAGCCCATTCAGGTGACGTCCGCCGTCCGCACGGTGGACCAGCAGGCTCGTTTGCAACGCTCGAACAGCAACGCCGCACCCATTGACGGTGACACTGCCTCCTCGCACCTGGCCGGGCTCACCGTCGATATCGGCAAGCGTCCCATGTCTCGCGGTCAACGTGCATGGTTTGACCAGTATGTATTCAAGCTGCAGCAACTCGGGTTGGTGGAAGCCGCCGAAGAACGCCGGCAAGCCTGCTACCACATCATGGTGAGCAACCGTTACGGCGACTATCGCGAGTCTCCCGAGGAGTTCAGCGCCAATCGTTAGGCGCAAGCAAAGCGTATGCGAATCGTCCGGGCCTGGCGGTCCGGCGTTTTCGTTTGCGCCCGATGGCGCCGGCCCGCGCTCCGGTATAATCTGGAGGCTTCGTCGGAGACAGGATGAGAACCGAGCTGATTGTGACCTCTCTTGCCGTACTGCTGACCATTCCCGCCGCTGCGCAATCCGCAATCTCTGCGCAGAAAAGTCCATCCAAGACTGCCAAAGTGAGTCCCGGCCACAACCGTGCTGCCCGCGGCGCCGCGGCGATTCACAAATCCGCCATCGTGATTGACACCCACGCGGACACTCCGGGACGCTTCGTCGATGAATCCTTTGACCCCTCGACCGACGCGGGCAAAGGCCACTGGGATCTGGCCCGGGCAAGGACGGGAAACCTGGGCGCGGAGTTCTTTTCCATCTGGGTTGACCCGGTTCAGTACAAGGACCACTACACCCGGCGCGCCTTGGACATGATCGATTCCGTCCACGAGGCGGCGCGAAACCATCCCCATGACTTGGTGATGGCCTACTCGACAGAGGACATTGTTGCTGCCCGCAAAGGGGCGCATCCGCGCATTGCGGCGCTGATCGGCGTTGAGGGCGGCCACGCCATCGAGGGTGACATCCGCGTACTGCGCGATTTCTATCGCCTCGGCGCCCGCTACATGACGCTGACCTGGTCCAACTCAAACGAACTTGGCCAATCTTCGGGCGACGTGAAACTGGGCGACAACGGCAAACCTGTCGATCCTGGCCTCACCGATTTTGGCCGTGAGGTGGTGCGCGAGATGAACCGGCTTGGCATGATGGTGGACATCTCGCACGTCAGCGACCGCTCGTTCTATCATGCGCTGGTGGTGAGCCGGGCTCCGCTTTTGGCCTCTCACAGCTCTTCGCGTGCCATTACCAACCATCCGCGCAACATGACGGATGACATGCTGGTGGCGCTGGCGCGCAACGGCGGAGTGGCCCAGGTCAACTTTAATTGCGGCTTCATCAGCGATGAGTACAATGCGAAGTCGAAGGCGTTCGACGCCACGCATCCGGCTGAGATGAAGCGTGCGCAGGAACTCTGGATGGCCCCGAAAACGCCCGAAACTAAGGCGGAGCTGGACAGGTTGACGAGCATGAAAGAGGCCGCCGTACCAAGGCCTCCGCTCAGCGCCCTGATCGATCATTTCGATCATATGATCAGGATTGCGGGAGTGGATCACGTCGGCATCGGTTCGGACTTCGATGGCGTGGAGTGCCTGCCGCAGGGAATCGACGGCGTGCAGGACCTGCCCAAGATCACCGCCGAACTCCTCAAGCGCGGCTACAGCGCCGAGGACCTGCACAAGATTCTCGGCGGAAACCTGTTGCGCGTATTCGCCGAGGTGGAACGAGTCTCGCGCCAGATTCAAAGCGAACAGAATCCCGACCGGCGGCCCGTGGTCGCCATCCCACAATCCAAGTAGCAGATAGCTCGGAGGAAAATAATGATGCAGAATCCGTTACTCGCAACCGGCCTGCTGATGCTGGCCCTGGGCGCATACGCCCAGCCTCCCCAGACGACGCTCACGGGCACAAAGGAACAACCCGTAGCCATCATTCAGACCAGTATGGGGAATCTGAATTGTGTACTGTTTCCGAAGGCCGCGCCCCTGGGCACGGCAAACTTCATTGGCCTGGCTCGCGGCACCAAGGACTGGAGAAATCCGAAGACCGGCAAGAACGAGCACGGCGTTCCGCTCTACGACAATACGATTTTCCATCGCGTGATTCCCGAGTTCATGATCCAGGGCGGCGATCCCGCCGGCACCGGCGCTGGCAATATCGGCTTCGAGTTCAAGAACGAAACCTGGCCTGATCTCAAGTTTGACCAGCCGGGACGGCTTGCCTATGCCAATGCAGGGCCAAACACCAATGGTTCGCAGTTCTTCATCACCGAAGTGCCTTATCCATCTCTAAACGGCAGCTATACGATTTTTGGCCAGTGCGACAGCGCCGGCGTTGAACTTGTCAAGAAAATTGCCCGCCAACCCGCTACTCGCGACAGGCCCAATACGCCCATCGTGATCAGACACATCAGGATTGACGACGGCAGCAGGACGAAAGCTCCCGCGAAGACAACGGTCAAGCCCGGCCAGTAAGGATCATCATCCATTCCGCAGGCAATCGGCCTGTTCCGCGCCACGCTCGGAACAGGCAACCCAATTCTGTTAGTCTGGAAGGTCGGTAATTTCCAGCAAGGAGCCAGCATGGCCGAACGTACTCCGGGTTTATACGCAACCATTGTCACCAATCAAGGCACCATCGTCTGCCGCCTTTTTGAAAGCGAAGCGCCAAAGACGGTGGCAAATTTCGTTGAACTCGCCGAGGGCAAGCGCGAGTGGAAAGACAGCGTAAGCGGCAAGAAAGGCCCTGGTCCTCTCTACAACGGAACGGTCTTCCACCGCATCATCCCTGACTTCATGATCCAGGGCGGCGATCCCAGCGGCACCGGAATGGGTGGACCGGGCTACCGGTTTGAGGATGAGACCAAGGGTTCGCCCTTCAAGTTCGACGCGCCCGGCAAGCTTGCCATGGCCAATGCCGGACCCAACACGAACGGTTCGCAATTCTTCATCACCGTGGCGCCGACACCATGGCTTACGGGCAATCACACCATCTTCGGTGAAGTCGTCGAGGGCAAGGACGTGCCGGTCACCATCAGTAAACTGCCACGCGATCGCCAGGATCGCCCGAACAGCGAGGTGGTGCTCAACAGCGTTACCATCGAGCGGGTGTAGCGTCTCCGCCTGCTGCTGCGGACAGACAAAACCCCGGGGCCGAAGCCTCGGGGTTCGTCTTTGAAGCAAGCAGAATCAGAGACCGATCACGGTGATCAGCTCCTTGACGGAGTCAGCGCTCTTCTTCAGGGCGGCCTGCTCTCCAGCCGTCAGCTTGATTTCGATGATCTGCTCCATGCCGTTGGCGCCCAGCTTAACTGGTACGCCGACAAAAAGACCCGTGATCCCATACTCGCCTTCCAGGTGCACGGCGCAGGGCAAAATCTTCTTTTTGTCCTTGAGGATCGCCTCCACCATTTCTACCACCGAAGCCGACGGAGCGTAGTAGGCGCTTCCGGTCTTCAGGAACTTCACAATCTCGGCGCCGCCGTTACGGGTGCGTTCCACAAGTGCTTCCAGCTTTGCCGGCGCGATTAACTCGGTGATGGGAATACCTGCAACGGTGGAGTAACGCGGCATCGGGACCATGGTATCGCCGTGGCCGCCGAGGACGAACGCAGTGACGTTCTCTACGCTGACGTTGAGTTCCTGCGCAATGAAGGTGCGGAAGCGCGCCGAATCCAGTACGCCGGCCATGCCGATGACGCGATTGCGCGAGAAGCCGCTCATTTTGAACGCAGCCTGCGCCATGGCGTCCAGGGGATTGCTGACAACGATAATGATGCAGTTGGGCGAGTACTTCACGACCTTGCTCACCACGTCCTGCATGATCTTGAAGTTGGTATTAAGAAGATCATCGCGGCTCATGCCGGGCTTGCGCGGAATTCCCGCGGTGATCACGACGATGTCGGAATTTGCAGTATCAGCATAGTCATTGGTGCCCAGGATCGCGCAGTCGCGCTTTTCGACCGGCATAGCCTGCAGCAGATCCAGCGCCTTGCCTTGCGGAACTCCGTCCATGATGTCGATGAGAACGACATCGGCTAGTTCCTTCGAAGCGATCCAGTGGGCTGCAGTGGCACCCACATTCCCTGCTCCAACGATGGTAACCTTCTTGCGCATGATTTTCCTTTCAAGCCACTAAGGGCATTGCGATAGAAGTACGGTATATAGAAGCACTGTATAAAGAACTTGCGCTGAATCGGACCGGTCCAAATTCAGGACGCATCTGAATTATCGCGCACTGGCAACACTTGCCGCCATGTTATCGATAATTGCCGAGGCAAATGCGCTGGTACCCAGCTTGGTTGCTCCCTCCATCAGGCGCTCGAAATCGTAGGTCACCCTCTTTTGTTCGATGGTCCGCTCCATGCCGCCTTCAACCAGTTTCGCAGCCTCCGTCCAGCCCATGAACTCCAGCATCATGACCGCCGACAGAATGAGCGAGCCGGGATTGATAACGTCTTTGTCGGCGTACTTGGGAGCGGTGCCGTGGGTGGCCTCAAAAATGGCGTGCCCGGCCCCGATGTTTGCGCCGGGCGCAATTCCCAGCCCTCCCACCTGCGCCGCACATGCATCGGAGATGTAGTCGCCGTTCAGGTTCGGCGTGGCCAGCACCGAGTACTCGTCGGCGCGCGTCACAATCTGCTGGAAAATCGAATCCGCAATCCGGTCGCTGATCATCAACTTGGTCTTCCATTGGCCGTTGCCATGGGTGGCAAAGATTCGATCCAGCACGCTCTGCACTTCGGCGTAAATTTTTTGCCGGAATTTTTCGGGCGCATGTTCCATGCCGGGCTCAATCAAGGCGGCATTTTCCTCGGCCGTAAGCGCCGGATTGTGGTCCTTGTTGGCCAGGATCCAGCTCTCGCGTTCCGTCACGGTCTGGGCCCGGAACTCCTCGGTGGCAACCTCATAGCCCCACTCGCGGAATGCGCCCTCGGTGAACTTCTGGATGTTTCCCTTGTGCACCAGGGTTACGCTGGGCCGCTTGTTCTTGAGCGCAAACTCAATGGCCATGCGCACCAGTCGCTTGGTTCCGGTGATCGACATCGGCTTGATGCCGATGCCGGAGTCGGCGCGAATCTGCTTCTGGCCGCCCGCCAGCATCACGTTGTTGAGGAAGTCAATGAGCTGGTGGACTTCGGCGCTGCCCTCTTTCCACTCGATGCCGGCGTAGACATCCTCGGTGTTCTCGCGGAAGATGACGATGTTCATGGCCTCGGGACGCTTCACCGGAGAAGGAATGCCGTTGTAATACTTCACCGGCCGCACACACGAGTAAAGATCGAGAATCTGGCGCAGGGCCACGTTCAGCGAGCGGATGCCACCGCCGATGGGCGTGGTCAGCGGTCCCTTGATCCCAATGCGCAGATCGCGAAAGGCGTCCACCGTCTGGTCCGGGAGCCAGGTGCCGTAGATCTCCTTTGCCTTCTCGCCGGCAAACACCTCGTACCAGGCGATGCGCCGCTGGCCGCCATAGGCGCGCTCGACCGCGGCGTCCACCACCCGCACGGTGGCCTTCCAGATATCGCGCCCCGTGCCATCGCCCTCGATGAACGGAATGATGGGATGATCGGGAATTTCGAATTTTCCGTTCACGAACTCGACCACGCGGCCATCGGCCGGAAGCGGAACTCCGTTGTAAGAAGCCGCCATTGAATCCTCCTGTGGGATATCCATGGGGATTGCCCCGGATCGCCGTTGCCCGTCCCGGAGCATGATGCGGAGTCTGGCGGCAGCACCCCACGTTGCTGCCAACAGTGAGTCAGTCCTTACATTACATTGTCTTTCGAATGTATGGGTACTGGAAATTCGAGACTACCACCGCAAGAGCCGCGGGTTCAATCCCTGAAGAAGGAAACGAACATGGAGCGCACCCGCCCCATCTCAGCGCGCAATGCGCCATCCAGATCGGAGCATTCCAGTATTTTCTCCACGCTGGCCCGCAACCTGTCGCTCTCCGGCAGCCACATCCGGGAACGGCCCTCCACCATGCGGACGGCATGTTCCACGCGACGAAACAGGTTGGCTGCATGCAACAGAGCGCCAGCCTGCTCCGGCGAAAGTAGTTCCCTCTCGAGCAGCGCTTCCAGACGCTGCGGAAGCTGCTTTCCGGCGGCCTGCAACGCGGCGCCAGCTTCCAACAGGCCGAGCAGGAAATCAAGGTCGTAGATGCCGCCGGGCCCGGTCTTGAAGCTCTGCGCAGCGCCGGAATCGGCAATGCGTTTGCGCATGGCCCGCAGCTCCTGGACAAAGTGAGGAGAAGACGCAAAGCGTTTGCGCAACCCCAGTAGCGAGTCGCTAGCCTCCCCAGCAAGACGGTCGGCCCCGGCAATCCAACGCAGCTTGCCGAATGCGAGCGTCTCCCAGGCCTTGGCTTCGCTCTCAAAGTACTGCGCAAGCTGCCGCGAGGATACCACCAGCTCACCCTCGCGGCCATGTGGCCGGAGCCTGGTGTCCACCGCGATCACCGAGCCCTCCCGGGTGTAGCCCGACAACATAGCAACCAGGGAACGCGCGCACCGCTCCGCAGCTTCCGGGTTGCATTCCGCGGTGCGCAGGAAGATCAGGTCGGCATCGGAGAGTACATCCAGTTCGCAGGTCCCAAGACGCCCCACGGCGAAGACCGCAAAGCCTTCCGGGGCATCCACCGCGCTGAGCGCCTGACGCAATATCTGGTCGAAGCTCCGCGAGTGCTCGCGCAGGATCTCCCACACGGCTTTCCCTTCCAGGAACGAGCGTCCCAGCGAACGCAGGGTGCAGCGGCGCCACTCAATCCGCAACTGGTCGGAAACTGAACTTCTGGTCTCGGGCTCGCAGGGGTGGAAGAGCGCGACAATGTCCTCGGGGTGGCGAGCCAGGATACCGGTAGCCAGCGCACTCCGGGCGAACACCGGAAGCGCGCGTTCGATCCAAGGCGCGTTTTCAAGAGCGCTGCGAATGCGCTCCTCTCCAGTGGACGAAGCCGCCAGAAAGCGGCGCAGGTTCTGGAGGGTCGGGTCGCCGACATCGGCGGCCAACGCGAGCGCCAGCACCTCCGAGCGTCCCGCCAATTCCCGTGTCAGGCGCTCGGCTCCGGGTGCGCCCAAGCCCAGAGAAACGGCCATCACCTCTCCGCTTGGCTTCCCCAAACCCAGGCGAAGCACGTGCGCGCACAAATCGCTGGCCGATTTCATAATCCGCTCTAAATCCGAGGCGCTGCCGGCCGTGGGGTCCGCCAGCGAGCGGAACAGCGCGGCCTGCTCGCGCGCGGCCTGCGGCAAGCGATGCGCCTGCACCCCCTGGAGGCACTGCAAGCGATGCTCGATGGCGCGCAGCAGCCCATAGGCCGCTCCCAGTTCGCGAAACTCCGCATCGCCGATGTGTCCCTTGTCATGCAGTTTCTGCAACGCAACCAGGGTTCCACTGGAGCGCAGCCATGGCTCGCCTCCGCCATGTACCCGTTGCAGACACTGCACCAAAAACTCAATTTCACGCAGGCCTCCCGGCCCATTCTTCACGTCCAGACCGCCATTGCCCTTGCCGACAACCCCGCCGCGGATTCGCTCCAGAGAACGGGCGGCGGTCTGGATGGCCGAGAGGCTGAGCGGTTCGCAATAAATCAGCTCCTGCACCTGCTCCACGAACTCCCGCGCCAGCATGCGGTCGCCGGCGCTGCGGCGCAGCTTCAGCAAGGCTTGCAACTCCCAGTCGTGGGCTACGCCGCGATAGTAGCGCAGCGCCTGGGCGCAGCCGGCCACCATCTCCCCACTGGCTCCCTGGGGACGAAGCCGGAGATCGACCCGGAATACCTGGCCGTCCACGCTGACGGTGGAAAGAACGGTGGTTAACTCCTGGGCCAGGCGGGTAAAGAATTCCCGCGCCGGGATGGAAATTGTTCCCGCGTCTCCGGCATCGTCGCAAAGATAGAGCAGGTCGATGTCCGAGCTGTAGTTCAGTTCGTTGCCGCCCAGCTTTCCCAGGGACAGCACCGAAAAGCGCGCCGGATGGACCCGTCCCCGGCTGGAGCGAAGTTGCGGCCAACCCTGGTAACGCGCCCGCAATTTACTCTCGCAATGCCAAAGCGCGCGCTCGATCATCACGTCGGAAAGCGCTGAAATTTCCTCGGTAATTTCGGTCAGCGGCGCCAGCCCAAGCAACTCGCGGACAAAAATCCGAACGTACTCGCGCCGCTTGAACCGCGCCAGCAACACGGGCAGCGCGGTGAGGTGGGAACGCAGGCGAAAACGGGCAAACTGCTCCCGGAAATCGTCGGCGCAGCGCGCCGCTTCCAGTCCCATGGGACGGGCGAGGAGTTGCAGCAGGTCGGGATTCTGCAGGAGGGTTTGCCCGAGCCACTGGCTGGAAGCAAACAAGGCCACCGTGGCGCGCAGCGCCAGCGCACTGGCTTCAAACGCCGCGATAGCTTCGCTGGGATGCTGCTGCAGGAGCACTTCCATCTGGAGCACAGCCTGGTCCGGGTTCCCCGATTCGGCGAGAAACTGGGGCAGTTCAGAGGCAGCCCGGGCAGGAAGCAGTTTGCAGATGTTCGCATAGCGTGCCTCGGAGCCAGTGTCAGAGAAGACAAAAGCAGGGGCATTTCCACGAACATTGGTATCGAGCGCAGTCACTGGATCGCCTCACGGAGAGCGTGATCGCAGCATAGCATGCAACGGGGAAGCACCGCCGGGCAGGTCTTGCCTGATCCGCCGCTGCGCCTTGAAAGCCTGGTTGTGAAGATGCCTTTGCAAGCTCCGTTGACCGCAGCGCGACGGCCGTGGCCTGCCGCTAATGAAAAAACAACAAACTGCCGATATTCCGCATATATTGTGCGTGCTCTGCGGTGAGCCGGCGCCAGGGAGGCAAATGATTTCTCTGAAGAAATATCTTGACGAAGCACAGACCGGTCCCAGTCGGTATAGCGAGCCGGATACCACCGAGCTGTTCCCTGCGACCCTCGCCGCCTATCGCTCTGCTTTGGAGGAGATGGGAAGTTGCAGTCTGAACGCCTGCCCCGCTATTGGGGAGGGACTGAAACAGAACCTGAGCGAGCTCGGTGCGCGTCTTTTGCTCGACCTCTCCCGCGAGGCTGTGGAAGCCACGGGCAAAATCGTTCGGGAGCATCTACAGGACTGGGGCCGGCGCGCCGCCAGGCACTTCCAGCAACAGACCGGCGAGGTGAAGGAAATCCTGATCGTGATGGCTCGCACCGCCGAATCGGTAGGCGAGCGGGACCAGCGTTGCGCCAAACAAATCAACGAGGTCACTACCCGGCTGCGCCGGATCGCAAACCTGGAAGACCTCACCCTGATCCGTGCGTCCATCGAAAAAAGCGCGGCGGAACTAAAGACCTCCATCGACAAGATGGCCGCCGAAGGCAAGGCTGCGATCGAACAGCTTCGCGTGGAAGTCTCCAGCTATCAGACCAAATTGGAAGAAGCGGAAAACATCGCCTCGCGCGATTCGTTGACCGGACTGCGCAGCCGGCTCTGGGTGGAAAATCAGATCGAGCGCCTGATCCTTCTCAAACTTCCCTTCTGCGTCGCCATCCTTGATATGGATGGTTTTAAAAAGGTGAACGACCATCACGGACACCTTGCCGGCGATGAATTGTTAAAGCAATTTGCCATCGAACTGAAGTCGGCGTGCCGATCCTCGGACATCACCGGGCGCTGGGGTGGAGATGAGTTCATCATCCTGCTGGATTGCGCCCTGCCAGAAGCAAGCGCGCAAACCGACCGCCTCCGGGATTGGGTTTGCGGAGATTACACAATCCACGGACAACGCGGCCCTGAGAAGGTGAGAGTGGACGCTTCCATCGGCTTGGCGGAACACATCCCGGATGAGACCTTGAAGGAACTCCTCGCCCGGGCCGATGGCCAGATGTACGAGCGCAAGACTGCATCGCACGCCCACGGCAGCAGACAGTAAATCAGCGGCACGCGATGGAGTCCGCGAGCCCGAAGCTATGTGTCGTAATACACTTAGAATGACATAAACAATTTAGAATCTTTAACGTACAGATAATACATACGGGCGATCCGGAGAAATCGGACACTTGGGAACACTTCCGTGCAAATTCCGCGCAAAATACTGCGAATTGAACTTTAAGTTCAAGGCGCTTATGGCCCGGAGCTCTCAGACAAACTGGACAGTCGAAAGTTGCCGCCGACTCGGCGTTCCCAGGCGCGACTCTCTGGCCCAAACCCTGCCCGGTATCGCAAACCGCTCCATCCAAAGCCTCGAGCAACTCGCCCCGGCTGCAGTCTCCGCCCGAAAGGATCAGTAAGCGAACCGCCCCCTGCTCTGCGCGTCAACCGGGTACTTGGCTGGACGGATACAGAGGAAACCACTCCATGTGAAGAGGCTATCCCCCGGCTAGCGGCAAACCACATTTTTGGCGGAACCCTCTTGAGAGAGAGTTCCGCCATCCAGCGTTGTTTGCAGCAGTTACTAGCTGCCGGTACCCGAGAGCGCTACCGTTTGCGGAGAAGAAGCCCCGCTGTCGGCAACGCTCAAGGTCGCCTTGTATGCTGCTGCCGCCGCCGGTTTGAAGGCCACATACACCGTGCAGCTCGCCGCCGGCGCCAGGGTTGCGCCGCAGGTATCAAGCGCTTCAAAGTCCGCCGGATTGGTCCCCGTCAATGTAATCGAGGACAAGGTTAACGTTGCTGTTCCGCTGTTCGTAAGGGTTATCGCCTTGGCCTCGGAGGTGGTTCCATGGGGTGTTGTGGGGAAGGTCAGGCTGGTCGCGCTCAACTTCACCGTGGGCAACGCCGTTCCCGTCCCTTTGAGGGTTACCACCAGCGGCGAGCCAACGCTGGTGGTAACGGTGATCGTTCCCGAAAGCGCTGCCGCAGAAGCCGGCTTGAATGCCACGTACTCCGAGCAGGAGGCCCCGGCTGCCAGCGTAGCCCCGCAAGTGCCGATATCCTCGAAGGAACTGGCGTTGGTTCCGCCAAGCACGATCGACCTGAGCGTGACAGTCGCAGCGCCATTGTTTTTCACGGTCACAATCTGAGCATCGCTGGTCACTCCGACAACGGTCGCCGGGAAGGCGATCGAGGTTGGCGTCACCGTCACCGGCGCCACGCCTGTCCCGCTCAGCTTTACCGTCTGCGGCGAGCCGGTGGCGTTGTCGGCAATCGAAAGCGCCGCTGTCAACGCTCCCACAGCCGCTGGCTTGAACTCCACTGAAACCGTGCAGGTTGTTCCCACCGCCAGCGAAGTTCCGCATGTGGTGGCCGACTTCACGAAGGAACTCGCGTTGGTGCCAGTGATGGTCTCGGAGGTCAGCGTCAGAGCCGCTGTCCCCGAGTTCTTCACCGTCACCAACTGCGCCGCCGTCGTCGATCCCTCGTTGGTCGAAGCAAATGTCAGCGTGGTGGGCGACAGCGTCACAGCAGGCGCCGCGGCAGTGGTCGGCCAGGCATTCACGAGGTTCGTCACATTGAACGTACCCAGGCCGGTGGTCAGGTCATACGCCGTAGTGGCGGAGTAGCCGCTGAGTATTCCGACCTCGTCTCCGGAGGTGCTGGTCACGCAGTCTGGGTCACCGGTAAGGCATACCGCCGCGTTCGAGCCCGTGGTTGTGTCATAAAAGATGCACGAGTTGCCGGCCGCAACCGTGTTTGAGTTACACGACGAGTAATTCTCCTTTGCCGCCAGGCTGTAGAAGACTGGATTTGCCAGGCCTTGCGCTTTCCCAGTCTTTTGGACAACCAGGGCCATGATGCCCGCCGTCATGGGCGAAGCCGCCGAGGTGCCCCCGTTTTCCTGGTAAATGATGTAGTCCGGATCGCTGTAGTCGCAGCCGTTGGTTCCGGTTTGAGATTCGCAAATGAGCAGAGCGCTGCCCGGAATGCCGGTGCTTGACTGAAAGCCGTACGCGGCAAACATCGACACATCAGGTAGGTTCCGCTTGCCGTTGGCGGGGATGCCGGTGACTCCGACTTGCCAGCTCGGCTTCGCGTATCCACCGGAACAAGTGGACGATGTGGTTCCCGAGGGGGTGGTGCAGTTGCTGACGCCGCCGCCGCCGGAGGCCATCTCGACGAGGCCCGGCAATCCGGTGATGGCGGCATTGCACAGCGCCTCAACGCTGCTGTAGCTGCTGTATACGTTCAACAAGATCGGATTCGAGCAGGTGTCGTTCCACGACATTTCCGGCATGTAGCCTTTGGCGGAGGCGCCGGTGGTAGGGTTGTTGGAGGTGTACCAGTAGTCGGTGTAAGGATTGGTGCTCGAGACAAACGGCCATTGCAGATCTGTTCCGCCTACCGCGGTGACATAAGGGGTTGAAGCCATGCCGCTGACCGCCAGGCCAACCGTGTCCGCATAGGGGGGCGTCCCGTCCTGGCTGGTGCAGACTGCCGATCCGGAGTCGCCCGCCGCAACAAAGGAGCTGATCCCAGCCGTCGCGGCTTGCTGGAAGGTCTGATTGTAGAGACTGTTGCCGGAAGCGCCCAGGTTGAGCTCGCATGCCCCGTAGCTCATGGTAAGAATCGGCGCAACTTCATTGTCGACAATGTAAGTCACTGCCGTAACCAGGCCATCCGTCGTGGCATTGTTCACATCCGCAACCAGGACCACCGTTGCCCCGGGAGCGGTTGCCGAGACCATCTCCGTGTCTTCGGTGTTTTCTCCCTGGCTCCCTGTCAGCCCCGGATCGGCTCCGCTGTGCAGAGTCACCAGGGTGCTCGCCGGCAGGCCAAACGAACTCCGGTAGAGGTTGAAGTCAGCGGTCACGACGTCGCTCAGCCCCACGATCGCCACCTTCACACCGCTTCCGTTGATAGGTTTGCTTGCATTCCACAACGGCAGAATGTTGTAGATCGTGGCCACGTCGTAAGGGCTGAGTTCTTCGCGCTGGTAGCCGGTGTTCGGATCGACATAGCCGAATTCCGGTTGTACGCCGCCTGTACTTCCCTTGCTGCCGAGCAGACCCGATTTCAACTCCGCATTCTCATATGGAGAGGGTTGGGTTTCCATCAACGTGTACTTTCCCGTCTTCATGTCGCGCTTCACATAGTTGCCAGGGTGCGAGAAGTGGCTGGGCCGGAAATCATGCAACGACGCGATACCCGTAACCACCGGGAAAAGCGCCTCGGGGATCTCGGGGTCGCGGTCGTTGGCGATGTGCATCTTTCCCTCAACCAGGTAGTTGCGCATCTCCACATGGAATGTTTCCTCAACCTGTCTCACCGTGCCGGTGAACTGAATCCAGACGCGGCCCTTGCTCACTTCGTAAATCTGGAAGCCATGGTTCTCGAGCCAGCTCGTCACCTGGGTGATGTCGGAATCGGATGGCCCATAGAGCTTGCCAAACTCCTCGGCATGCAGCCAATGGTGGAAGTCCGGCGAGTTGGGGTCGTATTGACGCTCGTTGAATGCCGCCAATGCCGCCTCTTGCTCCGGGCTGCGCTTTAGCACCAGAACCAGGCGCTCGAGCAGCTTGCCTGGGTCCACCCGGCCTTTGTCAAACTTCGCCTGCGCCAGCGGATGCACGTTGCCGATCAGCGTGACCAGCTTTGTATCATCCACATGGTTCAGTACCTGCGACGGAGCCACAAAAACCTCGGCGCTCTCGCCGGATAAGGGAACCGTTTGCGCCGCTGCAGGAACCAGAATCCCGATTCCCAGGATCAGACCAACCAAAGATTGTGTGAAAGTCTTAATTCGCATGTTGTCTTCCTCATTGGCTCGCCGTGGAATCCCATGCCCCGGCTGCGCTATTGTTGGAATCATCCAAGACAGAGCCATCGGCCGCCCGCAAGAAAGCTGAGCCTTGAGAGGCAGCCGATAGATACACGACAGAACTGGAAACCTTGCCGTCCGGTCACCGCCCGCGACAGCCAGGGAGAAAACCAAATTTCTTGAGAACAGCCTTCTCGGGGGAAATGCGCCCTCACCTAAATAGCGTAAACGGCGCGGAAAATGACTCAGCCAAACAGCCAAAAAGCCATACTGTTTTTGAACTGGACTTCAAGCTTTGCGGAAATACTTACGGCTGACTGAACGAATTAAATAAGAAAGAAAAGAGAGGCTGATTTCTCAGCCTCTCCTGATCGTTATCACTTTTGCCTTCCCTGTTCGAATCCCTACGTGCGATTTCCGTATTTACGAGATTTGGGAGATCTGTAGTTCCCTGACCAATGGCAAGTGCGCCGCTCCGGTTGTCTTGTAGATGCATGACCTAGCTGATGTGATGCTGGTCTTCTGCGTATCCCCTTCGCAGACGCGGAGCGACTTCCGGCATTCGCACTTGTGCCATTCGCTTCCCTGCTCCTGGTACTTGCAGTCGGCTGCATGGCGAACGATGACCTTCACGGTCTTGGTCTGCGTTCCGCGTGACATCGACATGCCAGAAGGCTATCAAGTTTCCGTACAAATTCCGTACAATTATTAGCGTGTCTGTATGCTTCTTATTTTAAATGACTTATGTCAGATGTCGTAGTACATCTCAAATTCATACGGGTGCGGACGCAAGCGCAGCGCATTGACTTCCTTCTCCCGTTTGTAGGCAATATAGGTCTCCAGCAGATCCTCGGTGAATACATCGCCCTTCAGCAGGAACTGGTAGTCCACCGAGAGCGCATCCAGGGCGGCTTCCAGCGACGCCGGAATCGAAGGCACCCTCTGCAGTTCCTCCGGGCCCATATCATAGATATCTTTATCAAGCGGCATCCCGGGATCGATGCGGTTCTCAATCCCATCCAGTCCGGCCATCAGCATGGCCGAGAACGCGATATACGGATTGCAACTCGGATCGGGCGGACGATACTCGACGCGCTTGGCCTCGGGCGCCGAGGAGTACATCGGAATCCGGCACGCCGCCGAGCGGTTGCGGCGCGAATACGCAAGATTGATCGGCGACTCCAGCCCGGCGGAAAGCCGCTTGTAGCTATTGGTGGTTGGCGCCGTCAGCGCCGCCAGCGCCGGTCCGTGTTTGATGAGTCCGCCGATGTACCACAAGGCAAGCTCGGAGAGCCCCGCGTAGCCGTCGCCAAAAAACAGCGGCTTGCCGCCCTTCCACAGGGATTGGTGGGTGTGCATGCTGTTGCCATTGTCTTGAAAGAGCGGCTTGGGCATGAAGGTCGCGGTTTTGCCGTGCTGGCGAGCCACGTTGCGCACAATGTACTTGTAGAGCATCATGGCGTCGGCCGAGCGCAGCAGCGAAGTGTAATGCAGGTCGAGTTCACCCTGGCCGCCGCTGGCCACTTCATGGTGATGGCATTCTACGTCGAGGCCGCACTCCTGCATGGTCAGCAGAATCTCGGTGCGTAGATCCTGGTGATGATCGGTCGGTGGCACTGGGAAATAGCCCTCGCGATAGCGGGGACGATAGCCAAGGTTGTTTTCACGGCGCGCCGAGTTCCATCGCCCCTCGTCGGCGTCAATGAAATAGAAACCATAATTGGCGCCCGAGTCAAAGCTCACATTGTCGAACACGAAGAACTCCGCTTCCGCTCCGAACATGGCCTCATCTCCCACTCCCGAAGAGGCCAGGTACATCTCAGCCTTGGTGGCGATGTAGCGCGGGTCGCGGTCATAACGCTGGCGGGTCACGGGATCGATGATGTCGGCAATCATTCCCAGGGTCGGAGCCTCGGCGAACGGGTCCATCACGAATGTCGAGGGGTCGGGAATCAGCAGCATGTCACTTTCATGAATGGCGGCCCAGCCCCGAATCGAGGAGCCGTCCATGCCGAATCCGTCGCGAAAGGAATCCAGCGTCAACTTTGCGATGGGATAGGAAATGTGGTGCCAGAGGCCATGGAGGTCACTGAAACGGAGATCGACCATCTGAACATCCCGCTGCTGGGCAAACTCTAAAACGGTAGAAGCGCCTACATCAACCGGCGAGTTCATGTACTTAGCTCCTCTTTAGTGCCACGACAGGCACGAGGCGATCATATAACGACTCAGGCACAGTTTTTGCTGGACGAAGCCAGAGAAAAAACAGAACATTGCAGCTAGGCTGTCCTCCGTAACTTGTACACCGTGCTTAGCGACGATGTCTAACACTATGGAGGAGTAGCCTTTGTAGTAAATAGAAACCTCCTATGAGACGTATAATTGTCTTTTATGTCTCGTTGCTGATGACACTGTGCACGGCCGCGATTGCGGTGACACCGGTGCGGGGGAAGTATTTGAATCCTGGGCTCGGCTATGAAGTGAGGCTACCGCCCGGCGTTGTCTGCATGAGGCCTGAACCCGATTATGGCTGCGGATTCAATATCTCCATGCGCTTCACCGAATCCGAATGGAAGACCGATTCGCTTCCGTCGCGTTACATGTGGGTGAGTGGCGAAATGAACACTGGCGGCGAAAACACCCTGGAACGCGCGGTGCAACGAGCTTCAATGGTGGGAACCTCCGGACGGGCTGGCGCCTCGGTTGTGCGGCGGAAATCTTACATGGCAGGCGGTCTGCCCGCCTCCGAGATCGACATCTCCTATAACGGCGAGGAAGGTGAGTCACTGGAAAAGATCGTGATTGTCTATCGCGAGCGCAAGGGCGCGCCGAACGTGATCTACACTTTTGGTCTGCATACGCCACGCAAAAATGAAGATGACGATGTTCGGCTGTTCCACGAATTTGTTTCCGGATTTCGAGTGAGATAGACATGGACTTCGACCAGCTAGAAACCTTCCTGGAAGTGGCGCGCAATCTGAGTTTCTCGCGCGCGGCCGAACGGCGGTTCCGTACCCAACCCGCGATTTCCGCACAGATCCGCGCGATGGAGGAAGAGGTTGGAGCGAAGCTGCTGGATCGCACCGGTGGCAAGGTTTCCATTACCGCCGCGGGAAAAGTTTTTCTCGCCTATGTGGAGAGCGCGCTAGAGGCTCGCCGGGCTGCCATGCGCGCTGTGGCCGAAGCCGATCGCGTGCCGGGCGGAGAGATTGTGGTGGCGGCCAACGAAGGCAGTTGCCTGCACATTCTTCCCGAGGTGTTCGCCGAGTTCAAGCGCAGCTATCCCGACGTTGGCATCACCGTGAAACGCTCGGAGACGCGCGAGGTGCTGGAGGCGGTGATCGACAATTCCGCCGACTTCGGCGTTGCCGCCATGCCGGTGACCGACAAGCGAATCACTGCCGTCCCCATTCACAAAGACGAACTGATTCTGATCACGCCCATCGGACACCCTCTGTCAAAGTTCAAGGAAATCAAGATCTCACAGATTGCCGGCTACCCGCTTCTGCTGCCAAAGATGGGCCGCACGCGAGACAGCATCGACCGCATGTTCGACGATCGCGACATGAAGCCGAACGTCAGCATGGAACTGGATTCCAGCGAGTTGCTCAAGCGCTTCGTCTCAGCCGGGGTGGGAATTGGTTTCTGTGCTAACTCCACTGCGCTCGGCGATGTGCGGCTGGGAATCACCGCGATCGTAAAACTCGCCGACGCCCAGATTCGCCGCGACATGGCCCTGGTGTTTCGCAAAGACAAGGCTCTGAGCCGCGCATCCTTGGCGTTCATCGATATTGCGGTGAAACTAAAGGCTCCGCAAATCGTGCGCAAGTAGCGATGCGCAGCCGGGGTTGCGCGCCTTCGGCGGCGGGAAATGGCTGGAATCCGTCGCGTTTGCAGCGGCTCAAATAGGTAGCTTATGGATTGCGCCCCGGGGCGGAATCATTTAGTTTCAATGTGCCGCCCAAACATCGTTCTGGTCCGGCCGTTTGCTTTTCGCAGAGGAGTCAAAATAATTGGCCAAAGACATGGTCCCCAAGCGCATCTTTCTCACCAAGGGCGTGGGGAAGCACAAAGAGCGTTTGACATCGTTTGAACTCGCGCTGCGCGACGCGGGAATCGCCGCGCAAAACCTGGTGCGCGTGTCCTCCATATTCCCGCCTAACTGCAAGCTGCTGAAGCGGGTACAGGGACTGGAGTATCTGAGTCCGGGGGAAGTTGTATTCGCGGTGGTGGCGGAGAATTCGACCCGCGAGCCGCACCGCCTGGTGGCCGCAAGCATCGGACTGGCCATGCCCGCCGACAGCAAAACCTACGGCTATCTGAGCGAACATCACAGCTTCGGCGAGACCGACCAGATTGCCGGCGACTACGCCGAAGAACTGGCGGCGGAGATGCTGGCGACGACGCTGAACGTGGAGTTTGATCCCGACAAAAGTTGGGACGAAAAAAAAGAAGTGTATCGTTTGTCGAACAAAATTGTACGGACGACCAATATCACGCAAAGCGCGATTGGCGATAAGACTGGGCTCTGGACGACGACCATCGCTGCGGCGATCCTGATCTTCGATTAGTCAATGATTATGCGGGTGCGAAGGCCCTGGAGACGATCCAGGGCCTTTTCCTGCGCTGCGGCGGAGGTGAGCCGGGCCGGGGCGACGATTAACCAGAAAGATAATGGTTTTGGAAGGCAAATGTATCGATTCGTTAATCGTTGTGCAGAGTTCGAAAGGATTGACTCCGGCGGCACTACTTTTTGAGCGAAGCGTTACTACTCAATAACTTCGTTCGATTTGAGAGTGGTGCCGACCCCACATTCGCGTCGAAGAGCACGACGCGGATGTGGGCCCGGCGATCTCCTAATCGCATGTGCGCGGCGGCTATTTTTTCTTGAGGCGCTCGAGGACGGCTCCGGCGACCAGAGGCAAGGCCACGGTGGCGTCGTCGAAGACTTCGGCGAACTGGCCGCCCTCGGCAGGGGGAACAAACTTGCCCCAGGAAATGGCTTCGCTGTAAGGGGAGCCGCTGAGTCCGCCCCAGTGCACCGGCTCGGGACAGATGCGCAGGCCATAGTGGTAGCGCTTGAGCGGGAGATCCTCGCCGCCACGGCGATGGCGCAGCTCGATATAGGGGCCGAACTGCTGGGTCCAGTTGCGGGGAACGCCGCCGCCGATGGTGAAGATTCCGAGTCGGGTTTGCTGGAGATTGCGCTCGGCGAAATGATTGAGATCGAGAAAGGGATCGAAGCGGATCAGCTCGCGTCCCTGTTTGGCGCGCTTGCGATTGTGCAGGGCAAGGTCGAGTCCGATCTCGGAGTCGGTGAAGGCGGGGATGTAGACGGCGGCTCCCTTTTCGTAGGCGGAGCGTAGGATGCCGCGTCCGGTGGCGTTCTCCGACAGGTACTTGCCGATGGCGTGGGTGAACTTGTAGGAGCAGAGGACCTCGGCGGCGTCCCAGGCTTCGAGAATCTGGGCGACGATGGCTTCGACGAAGTTGAGATTGGTCTCCGGCTCCAGGGTGTCATAGACGCGGTTGTAGCCGGCTTCGTAGAGCTCGACGTCATTCATCTTTTCATCCCACACGAAGTGGGACCTGCCGGCGGCCTCGACCAGCCCGTGGGCCATGAGCGCGCCGGTGGAGACGATGGCCTTGACGATGCCGGCGTCGAGGAGATCGGTGATGATGAGTCCCTGCTTGGCGACCGTCATGGCGCCGGCGAGAGTCATGATGATAAAAGCCTCGGGGTCGCGGGCCATGGCTTCGAGAACGTCGGCGGCGTGGCCGATCTGACGTCCGGTGAAGGCCGTGCGGCCCATGGCGCGGACCAGGTCGTCCACCGTGTGGATGCGGGAGAGGTCCAGCGGTTCGAGCGCGACGAGTTTGTCGGAGATGGGATCGTGCAGCTCACGCTCGATGCCGGATCCTTGGTCGGGATGATTCACTTACGCACCTCTTCTCTTGAATGCAAGAGGTAAGGATAAATTATGGGGGTGGGGCGGGCAAGGAACGCAGGCAGGAGCGATTAACTTGGAAGTGCGGGAAAGGACGAAATCGATCGCGGTGGAAAAGCTTGAGGGCGCGGAGAAGGACGAAATCGATCACTGGTGGAAAAGCTTGAGACCGCAATGAAGATTTGAGCTGCACGGGGGTCCTTCGCTTCGCTCAGGATGACACCTCAGAAACAAGAACAAGAGCAACGGCAAGAGCAAGAGCAACGGCAAGAGCAAGGGCAACAGCAAGAGCAAGGGCAACAGCAGGAGCAAGGGCAAAGGCAGGAGCAAGAGCAAAGGCAGGAGCAAGGACAACAGCAGGAGCAAGGACAATGGCAGGAGCAAGGGCAACGGCAGGAGCAAGGGCACGGGGCGGGAGCGAGCGGGTACAATTGAGTCAGTCATGGCTCATCTTGAAAGTACTTCCTTACAAAGTGTGCGCAGCTCCCTGCCCGTGCGGCTGGGACGCTTGGTTTTGGCGGTTGTGGTGCTGGCGGCGGCGCTGGCAGGCGGAGCGTTTGTGTGGTTCCGGGCGGCGGAGCGGGCGGCGATGCCGACGCTGGACGGAACCGTGGTGCTTCCGGGGCTGAAAGGCTCCGTGACGGTGGTGCGGGATGGGCATGGCGTGCCCAGCATTACGGCGGGGACGCTGGACGACCTGTTCTTTGCCCAAGGATATGTGACGGCGCAGGACCGGCTGTGGCAGATGGACATGATGCGCCGCTATGCGTCCGGCGAACTGGCCGCGGCCCTGGGTCCGAAGTACGTGCCAGTGGACCGGGAACAGCGGGTGCTGGGGCTGCGCGACGTGGCGCGGCGCTCACTGGCGCATGCGACGGTGGAGGAACGCGCGCAACTGGAAAGCTATGCGCGCGGGGTGAATGCGTACATTGCGGAGCATCAGTACGGGCTGCCGCTGGAGATGCGGGTGCTGCGGTATTTTCCGCGGACGTGGACGGCGGAGGATTCAGTGCTGGTCGGGCTGTCGATGGCCGAGATGCTGAACCATGGGACGTATCTGGACAAGCTGCACCGGGAACAGATTCTGGGACGGCTGGGGCCGGAGCTGACTGGCGATCTGTACGTGGAAAGCTCGCAACGCGACATTGTTCCGGGACACGATCTGGATGAGATTGAGCCGCAGACCGTGGCTCCGGACACGGCGCAGGAAACGGCCAAAGGGCCGGTGGCGTTGCGGCGGCCGGAGCGAAGACGGCGGCACCGGGCGGAAGGGCGGAGGTTCAGGGCCGCGGGCGAAGGGGCAGAAGGTTTCAAGGTTTCAAAGTTTCAAGGTTTCAAGGTTGGGAGCAACGGCAAAAGCAACGGCAACAGCGAAAGCAACGGCAACGGCAAAAGCGACGGCATAGGCAACGGAGCCACATCTGCCGGCAATGGGCTGATATGGGGCAGCCAGGTGGCGGCCGCAGGGATGCTGGACCGGGTGCGGCCGGGATCGAATAACTGGGTGATCAGCGGGTCACATACGCAGAGCGGACGGCCACTGCTGGCCAACGATATGCACCTGCCGCACCGGATTCCGAACACCTGGTACGAGGCTCACCTGACCTGCGGGGACTACGACGTGGCGGGGGTGACGCTGCCGGGCGCGCCGTGGGTGATTGTGGGACACAACCGGCGCATCGCATGGGGCTTCACCAACCTGGGGCCGGACGTGGAAGACGTGTATGTGGAACAGTTCAACGCGCAGGGTGAGTATGAGACTCCCGAGGGATGGCGCAAGCCGGTGGTGCGGCACGAAGTGATCCACGTGAAGCGCGGCCGCGACGTGGAGATGGATGTGGTGGTGACGCGGCACGGGCCGATCGTTTCCGGAGAGATGAAGAACGAACCGCGGAAGCTGGCGCTGAAGTGGGCCGTCTTTGACAGCGGGCTGAGTCTGCCGTTTTACGCCGTGAACAGCGCGCAGAACTGGGAGGAATTCCGGGCAGCGTTCAGCGGCTTCAACGGGCCGGGGCAGAACGTGGTGTACGGCGACGTGGACGGCAATATCGGCTACCAGGCGACGGGACTGGTTCCGGTGCGTGCCTCGGGCGACGGCACCTTGCCGGTGAGCGGCGCGGACGACGCCCACGAGTGGACAGGGTACGTGCCGTTTGAGGAGTTGCCGAGCGTTTACAACCCGCCGTCGGGGATCATTGCCACGGCCAATGGTCGGGTGACGGCGGATGGGTACAAATACTCAATCACGAAAGAGTGGGAGTCGCCTTACCGGACGGAGCGGATTTACCGGGTGCTGCGGCAGGACAAGAAGTTCACCGCAGCGGACATGCTGGCCTTGCAGACGGATGTGGAGAGCGATCTGGACAAGTTTGTGGCCCAGCGGATGGTGTACGCGGTGGACCAGACGCCAGGAGCAAGCTCGCGGGCCAGAAACGCGGCGGATATTCTGCGGCGCTTCGACGGAAACATGAGCATGGATTCGGCGGGCGCCGCGATTGAACAGCGGGCGCGGCAATGGCTGGCGGCAACCCTGCTGGGAAACAAGCTGGGCAACGACGCCGATCTCTATACCTGGTTCATGAAATCGGTGTGGCTGGAGAATATGGTTGCATTCCAGCCGGCGCGCTGGCTGCCCGGGCAATACACGAGCTGGAACGATCTGCTGACGGCGGCCGTGGAGGCGGCGGTGAACGATACGCAGGCGCCGCGAGAGCTGGCGGGCTGGAAGTATGGCGACTACGCCACGGTCGAGATTGGGCATCCGATCTTCGGCAAGGTGCCGGGGCTGAAGAAGTACGCCTCGACCGGGCGCTGGCCGCAGTCGGGCAACGGAATTACGGTGAAGCAAGTGGGCGGAATGTTTGCGCCGTCGGAACGGTTTACGGCGGACCTGGCGGACCTGGACCGCTCTACCCTGAACATTGTGAATGGGCAGTCGGGAAACCTGTTCAGCCCGTACTTCGACGACCAGTTCGGGGCATGGTACCGGGGAACGACGTTTGCACTGGCGTTCAAGCCGGAGACGGTGGAACGGACGGCAACGCATCGGCTGCGGCTGGTGGGAGACGGATCGCGCTAAGGCGGGGACAGGAGCAAAGGCAAGGGCAACAAACCCACATTTGCCAACGACGGGCAGATATGAGGGCACCAGCGCGCCGGAGAAAAGCGAAAACACAATCAAGGGCAGAAAAATCGAAAGGCGACGTTCGCGACGTCGCCTTTCGGTTGAACATGTGGCGGGGGTCGGCGCAGGAACTAGCTGCAGGGCCCCGATGCGTCGATGTAGACGACGTCGCTGCCCTGGCCCTTGATGTCCGTGTTGTACTGCGAGCTGACGGAGTTCCCTGCCTGGCCGTAGATGTACAGTTGGCCGCCCTCGATGGTAAAGATCTGGCCGGTGTTGGGCTGGTAGGAGATTCCGGTAGCGTCGCCATTGGCGGTGTCCAGGGTGGTTGCCGTGCCGGCGGTGGGCTTGACCAGGCTGACGCAACTCTCAACGCCGCAACTGAGCGAGGCGACCCAGTAGACGCCATTGACGTTCTGAATCCAGCGCTTGACGCCGTTGCCGATGCGGACGGGCGTGGAGGCGGTGTTGGCCGTGAGATCGATGACCGTGAAGTAGCCGTCCTGCACGTTGTTGCCGCCGCCGGTGGCCGTGGTGCAGGTGGCAAGCTGCGGGAATGGGCAATCAATGGCGGTGGACGCGAGGGTGGAACCGGCGACATAGAGTTTGTTGGCGCTGAGATCGATGAGTCCGATTTGGGCGCCGATCTGTTTGCCGTTGACCTGCTGCCACTGATTGAGAACCTTGGCGGCAATGGCCACCTGGCCGCTGGACGGGGACGCAGGCGGCGCAATGGTGGTGATATCGATTTCCGTGACGCTGGCAGGGCTGGAGCCGCCGCAGGTGGTGCCGCAGCTGAGGACGTAGGCCTTGGAATTGTCCGCCGAGAAAAAGGCGGCGACCGGACGCGACAGTGTGACGGCAGTTCCACCGGCATCGGTCAAGGTGAGGGTGTAATAGGGCGGAGCCTGGGTCTTGGGGTCGGCCGTGGTCAGATCAACCCAGTGGGCGCTGTCCTCAACATCGGTAAACGCCAGCAGATGCTTCTCGGCGGTATCCATGGCGAGATAGCGCACGTAGGGGAAGGGGATGTCGTAGGTATTGACGCTGCCATCGGTGGGGTTGAAGCGCACGATTCCGCCGGGGGCGTTGGGAGGATTGCCGTTGCTGAGATTGTAGACGGCGGCAAAGCCGAACTGGTTGCTGGTGGAGGTCACAAAGCTCTGGGTCCATCCGCCGAGCAAGATGGTCGCCTTCACGGACTCCTGAAAATTATTGAAGGAGGAGATGGAATTGGAGCCGGTGTTGTTGGCGAAGGTCAAAGTTCCATCGGGCGAAAGCTGCATGTAGGTTGGCTGGGAACCTACGGCGAAGCTGAAGGAGGTGAGCCGGTCCTGGGTGGCATCGACGACTTCCATGTTGCCGGCGTAGTAGTTGGTGACCAGGCTGCGGTGCGCGAGATGGGTTGTGGGCTTGTAAGGTTGATCGCCCGAGCCGCAGTTGTAGTCGGATTGACTGGTGGTATTGCTTTTGCCGCCGCAACCGGCGATGACGATGGCGCCCAACAGGGCGATAATGAATGTCGCTCGCTTCAAGCAACGCACTCCAGACCAGAAGGATTTCTTAGACACTGGAAAGGCTGATTATAACATTGCGGGAACCGGTGCCAGGGACAGCGCCTATGGTATGGTTCCAGAAAAGCCGCGATTTGCAGTCTGAGATAAAGGAGAAGAAAGACCGCGATGTCAAAATTCCTGGAACGCCTGAGTCGAGGGCCGATCCTGTGCGACGGCGCCATGGGCACGCTGCTGTATGCCAAGGGTGTGTTCATCAATCGATGTTATGACGAGCTGAACATTTCGCAACCGGAGATCGTCGCCGCGGTCCACGAGGAATATGCCAAGGCGGGGGCGGAGATTCTGGAGACGAATACGTTTGGGGCCAACCGTTACCGGCTGTTCCGTCACGGTTTTGAGGCGCGGGTGAAGGAGATCAACCGGGCGGGAGTCCGGCTGGCGCGGACGGCGGCGGGCACGGACCTGATGGTGGCCGGCAGCGTGGGGCCATTGGGAATGCGGATTGAGCCGCTGGGCAAGATTGGGCGCGACGAGGCGCGGGCGGCGTTCCGGGAACAGATCGAGGTGCTGGCCGGCGAGGGCGTGGACCTGATCCTGCTGGAGACCTTCGGCTACATCGATGAACTGCACCAGGCCGTGCTGGCAGCGCAGGAGGCGGCGCCGGGAATGGCGATTGTGGCCGAGGTGACGACCGACGAGGAAGGTATCGCGCTGGATGGCGCCGAGCCGGAAGCCTTTGGCGTGAGACTGACGGAGTTTGGCGTGGACGTGCTGGGCTGCAACTGTTCGATTGGCCCGGCGCCGATGCTGGACACGATTGAACGGCTGCACCGGGTGACTTCCCTGCCCCTGGCCGCGCAGCCGAACGCAGGCATGCCGCGCAGCGTGGAGGGCCGCAACATTTACCTGTGCTCGCCCGAGTACATGGCGACCTATGCGCCGAGGTTTGTGGCGGCCGGGGTGCGACTGGTGGGCGGATGCTGCGGCACGACTCCGGAACACATCCATGCAATGAAATCGGCGGTGAAGGTGGAAGTGGCGCGAACATCGTCGTTCCACGTGGCCGAGGCGAAGCTGGCGACGCCGCCGGCGGTGAAGCCGCTGGAGGAACGCTCCCAGTTGGGACGGAAGCTGGCGGCGGGCGAGTTTGTGACCATGGTGGAGATTGTGCCGCCCAAGGGAGTGGATCCGGCCAAGGAACTGGCGGCGGCGAAGTATCTGCGCGGGGTGGGCATTGACGCCGTGAACGTGCCGGACAGCCCGCGGGCTTCGGCGCGCATGAGCAACCAGGCGCTGTGCAGCCTGATTGCGCGGGAATGCGGCATCGAGACAGTTCTGCACTACACCTGCCGCGACCGCAACGTGATGGGCATCCAGAGCGATCTGCTGGGCGCCAGCGCCCTGGGACTGCACAACCTGATCTGCATCACGGGCGATCCGCCGAAGCTGGGAAATTATCCGGACGCGACGGCGGTGTTCGACGTGGACGCGATTGGACTGGTGAACATTGTGCGCAACTTGAACCTGGGGGTGGACATTGGCGCGAATCCGATTGGCTCGGCAACCCAGTTTGTAATCGGAGTGGGAGCAAACCCGGGGATCCCCGACGTGGACGAAGAGGTTCGCCGGTTTGAGTACAAGTGCGAGGCGGGAGCGCACTACGCGGTGACCCAGCCGGTGTTCGACATGCGGCTGCTGGAGGCGTTTCTGCGGCGGGTGGAACACTGCCGGATTCCGGTGCTGGCCGGCATCTGGCCGCTGACGAGCGTGCGCAATGCGGAGTTCATGCGCAACGAGCTGCGGGTGAGCGTGCCCGATGAGATCATGGCGCGGATGACGGCGGCCAGCAGCAGCAGCGAACATGCCCGCGCCGAAGGCGTTTTGATTGCGCGCGAGATGCTGATCGAGGCGCGCGGGATGGTACAGGGCGTGCAGGTGAGCGCTCCGCTGGGGAAGTTTGCCGCGGCGGTGGACGTGATCGAGGCGCTGGGACAACGGGCACAGGGATGAAGGGTCAACTACCTCACATCTGCCAGCAGCAGATGTGAGGTACCAGGCACCCGGCCGATTGGCCGGCACGGATGCGCCGGATGATAGCATTAGAGGTTACGAGACCGAGGCAAGGACAGGCGATTGCGGATACTGTTTGTGGGGGATATTTTCGGGCGGGCGGGACGAGTCATTCTGCGCGAGCATCTGGCGGGGCTGCTGAAAAAACACGCGGTCGATCTCTGCATCGTCAACGGCGAGAACGCGGCGGGAGGATTCGGGTTGACGCCGCCGATTGCGGAGGAGTTTTTCGATCTCGGGGTGGACGTGATCACGACCGGGAACCACGTGTGGGACAAACGCGAGCTGGTGGATTACTTCAACGCCGCGGTGACCGAGCCCTACAGTCCGGCACGGCGCATCCTGCGCCCGGCAAACTACCCGGCGGGCTCGCCCGGAGTGGGCGTGTATGAAGGCACGACAGGGACGGGCGTGGCGTATGCGGTGGTGAATCTGCAGGGACGGGTGTTCATGGCGAATATCGACGATCCGTTCCGGGTGGCCGACGAGGTGTTGGCGTCGATTGCGGCGAAGGTGATCTTTGTGGACTTCCACGCCGAGGCTACCAGCGAAAAGGTTGCGCTGGGGTGGCACCTGGACGGGCGGGTGACGGCCGTGATCGGGACGCATACCCATATACCCACGGCGGACACGCGGGTGCTGCCCGGCGGCACGGCGTACCAGACGGACGTGGGCATGACCGGTCCGTACGACAGCGTGATTGGAGTGCAGAAAGAACAGGTGCTGCAACGCTTTTTGACGAGTATTCCGGGACGCTTTGAGGCCGCCATCCACGACGTACGCTTGTGCGCCGTGCTGGTGGAGTGCGACGAGGCGACGGGCAGGGCGAGCAGCATCGAGCGCATTATGGTTGACCAGGACGGGAATACCGAAGAGTGCCAGAGCTGGCAGAGGAAAAATGGAAACTAAGAGCACAGACGGAGCCGTGGCGGATGGGACGATGCGGAACGCGGAGTTGAGAGGGTTCGAGTGGCGGGAGTTCGATGCGTACCTGTTTGATATTGACGGCACGCTGCTGAATTCCCGCGACCTGGTACACCTGGATGCGTTCGTGCTTGCGATGCAGGAGGTGTACGGGCGCACGGTTGGTCTGGAAGGAGTCTGGGTGCAGGGCAGCACCGATCCGATCATCCTGCTGCGGGCGCTGGAAAAGGCGGGAGTGTGCGAGGCCGAGGGCCGGGCGGCGCTGCCGGCGGCGCTGGCGCGGATGTGCCAGGAGGTCGAAGCACGGGCCGGCGAGCTGCGTCCCGAGGTTTGCGCGGCGGTACCGAAACTGCTGTCCGAATTGAAGTCGGCTGGCAAGCTGCTTGGCGTGGCCACCGGCAATGTGGAACGCATTGGCTGGGCGAAGCTGCGCGCGGCGGGTATCGACGAATACTTTTCGTTTGGTTCGTTTGCCGGCCGCAACGAGAGCCGGACGGAGATATTCCAGTGGGGCGCGGAAGAGGCGCGGCGGCGGTTGGGCGAGCAGGCCAAGGTGTGCTTTGTAGGCGATACCCCGGCGGACGTGGCGGCGGCTGGGGCCTGCGGATTTCCGGTGATTGCGGTGGCGACGGGAATCTTTTCGCTGGCGGAGCTGGGGAAGGCTGGGCCGCAGATGTGCATTCCAGATTGCGAAACGCTGTGGAGTTACGCACGCTGAGCGGAATCCGGTAGAATCGGGTTCATGCTCCGCGCGGTTGTGCTGGCTGTTGCGCTGGTGATTCCCGGCTGGCTGTACGCAGGCCCGACGCCTGCCCAGGCGGGGAAGCCGGCTCCGGCGGCGGCGCAACCCTGTTCCGATTTCGAGCGAAGTTTCCCACCCTGCGACATTCCAAAGACGGACAAGAAAAAGGCCAAGGCGTTCTACGAAGAGGCGCGCAAGCTGGAGCACAAGAACCAGCTCGACGCGGCCCTGGAAAAATTGAAGGCAGCGCGGGCCATCTCTCCGCTGGACACCGTGTACGCGACCGCAACCCAGGCGGTGGCCGTGAAGGTGGCCGCGGAGGAGTTGCGCAAGGGCAACCAGGCGATGCAAAAAGGCGACGCGGTGGCGGCGTTGAGAGCATTCCGCCGGGCCGCCGAGGTTGAGCCGGGGAATGAATATGCGCAACAGCGGCTGCGCGACGCGCTGCCGCCCGCCGCGGAGACTGGCGCCGTCAAGATGCGCGCCGAGCTGGGCGAGATACGGCTGCGGCCAGCCGAGGGAGTGCGCAGTATTGAGTTCCGGGGAAACTCGGGCGAGGCGGTTGCCAAGTTTGCCAGCTTGTTTGGAATTGTGACCAAGCCGGAGCAGGGACTGGCGCAGCGGCGGGTTCACATCAACCTGGACAGCGTGAGTTGGGAAACCGGCAGCGAAATTCTGCAGCGGGTGTGCAAGGTTCTGATGATTCCGATGAACGAGCACCAGGTGATGCTGGCCAACGACACGGAGGAGAACCGGCGCGACCTGACGCGGATGAGCCTGCGCACGTTTTACGTCGTGGGCGGAAGCACACCGGAAGACCTGACGAGCCTGTCAACCGCGCTGCGGGTGCTGTTTGACCTGCGCTTTATTTCGCCGAATCTGGCGACGGGAACGATTGTGGTGCGGGCGCCACAGACGACCATGGATGCCATCACCAGCTTTCTCGACGATATGCAGGACGAGCAGCCGGTGGTGATGCTGGATGTGAAGATCTTCGAGATCTCGACCGACTTAACGAAGAACCTGGGAACCTCGGTTCCGAATGAGTTTTCGGTGTTCAACGTGACTTCGGAACTCAACAGCCTGGTGAACAGCAGCAGCTATCAGCAGATTGTGGCGGCGCTGGAGGCCAGCGGACAGCCGGTCAACGCATCCACTATTCTGGCCGCGTTGCTGGCCTCTTCGTCATCGACATCGACCTTGCTGGCACAACCGTTTGCAACCTTTGGCGGCGGCCAGACGCTCACCGGAGTCACGGTTCCCGCGACTACGGTGCATTTTTCCGGCAACAACTCATGGGCGCGCACGGTGGACGAGGTTCTGCTGCGGGCGGGAGACGGGAAAGCGGCGACCTTGAAGGTGGGCGAACGCTATCCGATTGTGAGCTCGCTGTTCTCGGCCACCAGCGCGGCCAGCAGCCTGCTGTCAACCCTGGGAGTAGGTTCGACGGCGAGCGCGGCCACGATTCCGACGCCCCAGTTTTCCTACGAAGACCTGGGACTGACCTTGAAGGCAACGCCCCATGTGCACGGAAAACTGGTGGGTCTGGAATACGAACTGGCAGTGCGCGCGCTGGGCGCGACCGAGGCCAACGGGCTGCCTGATATCACCAATCGCGAGATGAAAGGTGAGATCAGCACCGAGGACGGCGAGACGGTGGTGATTGCCGGCCTAGTGGGAAAAAGCGAGACGGCGAGCATCACTGGAATTCCGCTGCTCTCCGCCGTGCCGATTCTGGGCGGCGCACTTTCCGTGGCAACGAAGGAAAAAACCGCCGACGAACTGCTGGTCGTGATGACCCCTCATATTGTGATGGGGCGGAGCCAGCGGGGCGTGTATATTCCTGTCCCGACCAACGTGCCGAAGTAGCAGGGCGCGGTGGCACGGGGAGCGGATATCCCACATTTGTGTTGAAAGGCACAACGCAAATGTGGGCCACCTCGGATTGTGTGTCAGACGCACTGGAGCGGGGTGGGGCAAGGGTGGTAGCGGAAAAGCCTCTGGGGCCGCGCGGCATATTTGGGCTGCACGGGGGTCCTTCGCTTCGCTCAGGATGACACCTCTCAAAAGGGAGGCGCCTCAACATGAAGGCATCCCGCAACAGGAAGACACCTCTCAACAGGAAGGCATTGCTCAGCAGGATCACGTCCAGCACGCGGGAAAATGCTGCGCGCTGGGAGTGCCTTGACTTTGCAATTTTGTAACCTCGAAACTTTGCAACCTTGAAACTTTGAAACCTTGAAACTTTGCAACCTGGTTCTTACTTCCCTTCCGCGGCTTCGGCGGCCTCAAAGGCGACGACGGATTTCAGTCCCTCGTAACGGGCGGCGCTGGGGTTGCCGATGCGACGGCCGTTGATAAAGATGGTGGGAGTTCCGGTGACGCCGATGGATTGCCCGAGGAGTTCGCTGCGAGTGAGGCGTTCGCTGGTGGCAGGGCTATCGGCACAGAGCTGGGTTGCGGCCGGGTCGGCTCCGGCCGCCTCGGCGTAATGACGGAGACGCTCGTTGACGTCGGCATCGACGACCGTGGTCTTGCCGCTGGCATCGGTCTTGCGCACCATGACCTCGATATCCTTCTGGTGGGCGAAAACAGCTTCAATGAAATTGAAGGCCTGATCGGGCTGGGAGCGGGCAATACAGTCCAGGAACGACGAGGCGCGGGCGGCCCAGGGATGAAGCTGGGTGAGCGGGAAGCTCTGAAAGACGAAGCGGGCCTGGGGAAAATCCTCGCGCAGCTTTGCCATGACTGGCGCAGCCTCCCTGCAGGCGGGGCACTCGAGATCGGCAAATTCCACGATCAGCAGCTTGGCGTCCGCCGGCCCGAGGGTGGGACCAAAGGCGGACTTGGCGAGGGCGGCGCGCACCGGGGCGAAAGGATCGGCGCCGAACGGGACAATGTCCCCGGCAATGGCGTATTTGAAATCCGCCGAGACAAACCAGTGGCCAGCCTGCTGGCCCTCCGGGGTCGCGAAGACGGCGGCAACGTCGTAAATGCCTGGGATGGGCGACTGGCTGATGGCAGCCACGTCGATCTGAATGTTGGCGTCGTAGCCGAACATGCGCTTGAAATAGGCTTCGGCGAGATCCTTGGAGGGTGCGCCGGCCAGAGATTTTGCGGGTGCGGCATCAGCCGGCTGGGGCGCGGCGCCGGGCGCGGGCTTTTTCGCAGCGGTCTGCGCGAAAAGAGAAAAAGAGAGCAGGAGCAGGGTCGAATACTTCAGAACATTGCGCATTGAGATCATCCTTGATTCCGTTCTTGTGGACATTTCATCTTCCCACATTCGCCAACGGCGGGCGGATGTGGGCCACCTGTTTGGCGGATATGGGCCACCTGCCTGCCTTCTAAGCGGATTCCGCTTGTACTAGACCTGATGGCGGGCCGCAATGGGAAAACGACGGCCAATGCCAAAGGCCTTGGTTGAGATTCTGATGCCGGGAGCGGCCTGCTGCCGCTTGTACTCGCTGCGATTGATGAGGCCGATGACAAAGGTGATGATATCGTGATCGAAACCGGTGAGGTCGGCGATCTCCGGGGCGGATTTCAGATTTTCGACATACTCTTCGAGAATGCGGTCGAGGATTTCATAGGGCGGCAGCGAATCGCTGTCTTTCTGGTCAGGGCGTAGTTCGGCCGAAGGCGGCTTGGTGATGGACGCTTCGGGAATGACGGGGCAGCGCGAATTGACGTAGCGGGCGAGACGATACACGAGCGTTTTAGGCACGTCGGAGATGACGGCGAGTCCGCCAACCATGTCTCCGTAAAGAGTGCAGTAGCCTACACCAAGCTCGCTCTTGTTGCCGGTGGTGAGGACGAGGGCGGAAAACTTGTTGGCGACGGCCATGAGGATTCCTCCGCGGGCGCGGGCCTGGAGATTTTCCTCGGTGACATCCTCGGCGCGATCCTTGAAAACGGCGGCGAGGGCGGTACGGTAGGACTGGAAAATTTCGCCGATGGGCACGATCTGGAAGCTGATGCCGAGATTCGAAGCCAGTTCGCGGGCGTCGGTAATGCTGCCTTCGGAGGAATACTGGCTGGGCATGGAGACGCCAATGACGTTTTCGGCGCCGAGAGCATCGACGGCAATGACGGCGGTGAGAGACGAGTCGATGCCGCCGCTGAGTCCGACGACCACCTTATGAAAGCCGCACTTGCGGACGTAGTCGCGGGTTCCGAGGACAAGGGCGGCATAGGCGCTGGCTTCTTCGCCGGCGATTTGCTCGTGCATGTCTCCGGTCATGGATTCGGTATCGACGAGGATGAGATCTTCTTCGAAGGAGCGGGCCTGGGCGATGAGCTCGCCCGAGGGACTCAGAGCGAGGCTGGAACCATCAAAAACCAGACTATCGTTGCCTCCGACCTGGTTGACGAGCAGGACGGGGAGGCGATGCTGGCGGGCAATGCTGGCCAGCATGGCCCGGCGAAACTCGCGCTTGCCGACATGGAAGGGCGAGGCGGAAATGTTGAGGACGAGCTGGGCGCCGGCACGCACTAATTCCTCGACAGGATCGGAACCGTAGAGACGGCGGGTCCAGAAGGCTTTGTCATTCCAGGCATCTTCGCAGATGGTGAGCGCGATGGACTGGCCGCCGAGGGAAAAAAGATGCTGCGCGGGAGCGGGAGCAAAGTTACGCATCTCATCGAAGACATCGTAGGTGGGCAGGAGGCGTTTGGACTGGATGAAGTCAATGCGTCCCTGGCGCAGGAGGGCGGCGGAGTTCATGACGGTCTTGCCGGTCTGGGAGGCGGCGGGCGAGGGCAGACCGGCGATGATGGCAAGTTCGGGAAGGCCGTCGGCGAGTTCTTCCAGGACCTGGCGGGAGCGGGTGACGAAGGCCGGGAGTTCGACGAGATCGCGCGGCGGGTATCCGCAGACGGATAGCTCGGGGAAGACGACGAGTTCAGCGCCACGGGAAAGGGCTTCGACGGAAAACTGGCGCAGCTTGGCTGCGTTGCCGGTGAAATCCCCGACCGTGGGATTGATCTGCGCGAGTGCGATTTTCACAGGTACAGTGTAAACGCAGGAGCGGACGGGGAAAAGACCGGAGCTGAGGGCATTTGTCGGAAAGCGTCGATGGAGGGTGGAAGCGCGGCGCGGTGAGGGGCGGGAGTACGTGGAATCGCGGGCTGCCGAAATGCCTCTGGAGCCTCAGCGAATACCTGAGCTGCGCCGGGGTCCTTCGCTGCGCTCAGGATGACACCTCAATGGTCGGGCGGCGGCTCGGGATTGGGATCGCGGCTGGCATCGCTGGGGGCGGGAGCCTTTTCCCAAGGGCGCATGAGGGTCGGAGCGGGGCGTTCGGCTTCCTCCGGGGCGGAGTCGGGGCGCGGCTGATCCTTGGCAGAGGCGTTGAGCGGACCTTTGAGGCCGCCGACCTCATCCTGGGTGCGGATGCGCTTCTCTCCGGATACCTTCATGTCTTCAATGCTGACGACGGTGTCGCCAAGGAAGCGAATGAATTCGACATCCTGGGGCGGAGTGCCGTAGATCCACTCCTCGTACTCGCGGCCATCGCGGGTCTCGCGGAGACGGTGCGGCGGGCGTCCCATGGCGTAGATCACCACGTCCTTCTCCATGCCGACAAGGGCGTGGTGGGCTTTGACGGCTTGGGCGAGGACGGGCGGAAGACTGCGCAGAAAGGCGTCGGCCCGGTTGACGGCCTTGAAGTCGAGCACGGGGGCGAGCATCTCCTTGATCTGATCGGTGGTGAGCGAGGCGGCATCACCGTGGACGACGAGCAGAACTGAAGAGCCGTTGGAGCCAGGGTATTCGCTGTCCTGGGGAGACTGGCTTGGCACACCGTGCGCCTCCAGACCGTTGACTCCGACGCTGAGATGATTCGCCAGCTCCCGCTTGCGCTTGGCGGGACCGCCGTTGAGCTCAAAGACGATGCCGTGATGGTCAAAGCGGACAGCGGTGATCTGGGCACGATCGCCGGGATTGGCAATGGCGCCGAACTCGGCAACCTTCCCGCTGATCTCTGCTTCCGAGGGAACGATTTTGCCGTCTTCGACGCGGACCCCTGCCTTGCCCCTGGGCAGGGCGAGGTGCACGAAAGGATGCTCGGCGAGAAAGACGCGAATGATCTGCTGGCGCTGAACTTCGGAAAAGCTGGATTCGCCGGCGGCGGCCCGGACGGGAACGAGAAGCAGGATCAGCAGCAGGATCAGGAGCAGGCCGGCGGCACGGAGAATATGAGGCGCGAGGGTGGCCGGGAAAAACCGATGCGTCCTGGATGGCGATCTCATGGTGACCTCCGATGGGTGAGATACGCTTCCCGAAATTCCACCTTCGCCCCACTGATGGCGGATGTGGGGCGGCCTGGTTTCAATTCCCACCACCACGGTGGATGGCATTATAGCGCCGATTTGGGACGCGCAGACGCCGATGGTGGCCGCTGGCCACTTGTATATTTTTCAGATGGCCGAGGGGGGCCGGAGAGACGGCGGACGGTGCTGAATCTGCGGCGATGAGGTCAGGAACCAGAGCCAGGGCAGGGCGAGAAACAGGACGATGGCGCAGGTGGCGCTGGATTCCGGTCCGTAGTCACCGCCGGTGAGCGAAGGCGAGCCCTGCACGGAGGCGGTGACCAGCGAGGAAAACTCGCGCAGTCCGCTGACGGGAAGGCCGAAGACGGCGCCTTGAAAAAGATTCCAGCCGAAGTGAAGTCCGAAGGGAAACCAGAGCGAACCGCTGCGGATGCGGGCAAGGGCGCAGAGAAGTCCGACGGCGAGGGTGTTGAAAAATCCCCAGCTCAGCAGGCCCTGGGCGTCGGGATTGGAAAGGTGAAGCGCTCCGAAGAGGGCGGAGAGAACGAGGACGGCCCAGAAGGCTCCGAGACATTCGGTGAGCTTCTGGAAGGGATAGCCGCGAAAGGTAAGCTCCTCCAGCAAGGCCGCGCAAAACAGGAGAAAAACGACGGTGGCGGCGCGCACAAACATGTGGCGGGTGAGGTGAAGATGAAAGTGGAGCGAGCCGAAACAGCCGATGCTGGCGACATCGGCGGTAATGAGCAGCGCGCCGAGCAGCAGTCCGGTGGCGAACTGGCGGGTTGCGATGCCATCGAGCGGCAGGCCGAGAGCTGCGGGCAATGGAAAAGGATTGCCGTCAAGTACGCGCAGAAAAAGCGCGAAGCCAGCGGCGGTGAGGACGCAGGCGATGAGGCGGAAAAGCACTCCGGGAACGAGATTGCGCTCGGGAAAGATTGCGTAGACGAAACCAGTGCCCCAGAAAACCACGGCGGCCCAGACGGCGGCAATTAGGAATCGCACCAGCGGCGGCAGCAAAAAAGGCGGCGGATAGGAGCTGGCGGCGTGAATGGGATCGGATTGGGGAGGTTGGGTCATGGCGAATGGCTCTTCAGCCGGCAACCTTTGGGCTTCCTGGCGCAGGCGCGAGACGGGAGACGGAGACGCCACGGCGGGCAACGGCAAAGGGCAGGAGCTGGGCTCCGGCGGCGGCGAGTTTCTGCTCGACCCGCGGGCGGGCATCGGGCGGGACGAGGAACAGGACGCAGCCACCGCCTCCGGCACCGCAGACCTTGGCGCCGAGAGCTCCGTTGCGGCGGGCGACGGCGATGAGGCGGTCGATGAACGGAGTGGCGATGGCGGGAGCGTTGCTGCGGCGCAGCCTCCACTCCTCGCCCAGAAGACGCGCGATTTCCTCCCAGTCGGCGGCGGCAACGGCGGCGCGCATGGCGCCGGCGATGGCGGCGATGTGCTGGAAGTTGCGAAAGATGCGCCGGTCGCCGTCGATGTGGCGCTTGAAGACCTCCCAGTTGTTGACGCCGCTCTGACGCGGCGCGCCGGTGTAGGCGAGGACAAACCGGCGGTCGAACTCGGCGGGATCGCAGGCAATAGCGTGACGGCGGATGCCATCGACATTGAGCTCGACGGCACTGACGCCGCCGTAGAGCGCGGGATAGTAATCCTGGCATCCGGTGGGAACACGGATGAGTTGGGCTTCGACGTTTTGCGCGATCTCGCGGAGCTGCTCCGCGGCGAACTTGCGGCCACTGAAGCGGGCAAGCGCCGAGGCGGAGGCAATCATCAGGGCCGAGGAGCCGGAGATTCCGGCGCCGGCGGGAGATTCGGAGTGGGTCTCAAGGCGGAATCCCGTGGCGGGTTCGGAGGTTGGGTAGAAAAATCGCAGCAGGTGGGCGGCGAGCGCGTGGTTGCAGCGGGCGGCGGCGCGCAGAGCCTGCATGCTGCGGAAGCTGTCGGCAAGGCCGGTGTCGAGCGAGACGAGCTCAATGGCGCCGTTGGCGTTGGGACGGATTCGGCAGGTGGTCATGATACGGATTGCGATGTTGACGACGGCCGAGCCGGGATGGAACAGATAAAGCGGCCACATGTCCATGGTGCCGCCGGCCAGATCCACTCGACAGGGGGCACGGGCGACGACGCCACTGGTTTGCGTGGAGATGTTTCCGGACATGTTGACATTTGTATCATGGGCGGGGCGGTGGCGGGCCACGGTTGACGGCGCGTTCCGGGACGGAAAATCGGGAGAGCGGGGCTGGAAGGCAGGCGGGAGGTGGCGTAGGCTGGAGGCATCTCGCTTGAAAGTGACGGACAGGAGTTTGCGATGAATCCATCTTCCCTTCCCGGACTGGCCGGACTGGCGGGCGAACCGATTGCGCGGCGCAGCCTGGACGCGGCGCAATGCGCGCTGGTGGTCATCGATATTCAGGAGAAATTGCTGCCGGCGGTGCTGGCCGGCGAGGAGCTGGTGCGCAACGCGCGGCTGCTGATCCGGCTGGCCGGAATCCTGAAGATCCCGGTGCTGGTTACGACTCAATATGCGCGCGGACTGGGCGCGACGGTGAGCGAGATTGCCGAGCTGCTGCCGGGCGAGCAGGCGATCGACAAGCTGACCTTTGGCTGCTTTGGCGACGAGGAGTTTGGCGCCGCGCTGCGCGAAGTGCCGGGAGTGAGGACGACACTGCTGCTATGCGGAATGGAGAGCCATATCTGCGTGATGCAGACGGCGCTGGGAGCGCTGGAAAACGGCTACATGGTACACGTGGCCTCCGACGCCGTGAGCGCACGCACGGATTGGAACCGGCGCCTGGGGCTGGAACGGATGGAACGGGCCGGGTGCGTGCTCTCCTCGACCGAGATGATGATGTACGAGCTGCTGCGGCGGAGCGGGACGGCGCAGTTCAAACAGATGCTGCCGTTCATCAAGTGAGCCCAGGACGGTTGCACCCAGAGGGAGAGCTGGTGGATGCCACGGGTGACCAGGAGCGCCGCTTTGCGGGCGCCTTCCGGCTGCTGCAGGAAGCGATTGGGCAGAAGGCGTTTCCGGGCGCGGCGCTGGCGGTGACCGTGGGCGGTAAGTTGCTGGCGTGGCGAGGGTTTGGGAGTTTCACGTATGAGGCGGATTCGCCCGTGGTGAGGCGCGAGACGGTGTGGGATTTGGCATCGCTGACCAAGGCCATTGCCACGACCTCGCTGGCGATGCTGCTGTTTGAGCGCGGAAAACTGGAGCTGGACGCGAGAGTGGTGGAGCTGCTGCCGGAGTTTGCAGACGGGGCGGGCTCGCCAGAGACCGAGCAGCGCGGGTGGCGCGAAGAGGTGACGGTGCGGATGCTGCTGGCGCACTCCTCCGGGCTGCCGGCGCACCGGAAGCTGTATCTGGCGGCCGCTGGGCGAGAAGCAATGCTGACGGCGGCTCGGGGAGTTCGGCTGGAAGCCAGGCCGGGGACACGGAGCGAGTATAGCGACATCGGCTTTATTGTGCTGGGCGAGTTGGTGGAGAAGATGGCCGGCGAGCGGATGGATCTGTTCTGCGCGCGCGAGGTATTTTTTCCTCTAAAGTTAAACATTATGTATTCGATACATAAAGAACAATGGATGGATGTTCCTCCTACTGTAACCGACCTGGAATACCGCGGAAGGGTGGTGCAGGGAGAGGTGAACGACGAGAATGCCAGCGCCATGGGCGGGGTGGCCGGGCACGCTGGATTGTTTGGCGATGCGGGTTCGGTGGCTCGCTTTGCGGCCTGCCTGTTGCGCGGCGGAGGGCCATTGTTCCGGGCAGAGACCGTGGAGCTATTCACGGCGCCCCAGGGCGAGCCGGGCGGAGCGCGGCGGGCGCTGGGATGGGACACGCCTTCGGCGCCATCGCAATCGGGGACGAGATTTTCAACGCGGTCGTTTGGACATTTGGGGTACACCGGGACTTCGCTTTGGTGCGATGCGGAGCGCGGGCTTGGAGTGACGCTGCTGACCAACCGGACGTGGCCCGATGGGCGCAATCAGGCGATCAAGCAGGTGCGTCCGCGAGTGCACGACGCGATTGTGAGCGCCGTGGAGAATGCGTGAAGCCGCGGAGGGTGGGCGTGGGATGGAGTGTGTAGAATCCTAGGAGTGCGGCAATTCTATTCTGTAAATTTCTTCCGGGAATCATGCCATGGACAAGCTTGTGATACGCGGCGGGAATCCGCTGCTGGGTACGATACGAATCAGCGGTGCGAAAAACGCGGCGCTGCCAGCGATGGCGGCGGCACTACTGACCGAGGAAGCGGTAATTCTGGAAAACATTCCGCAGGTGAGGGACATTGAAACCGAGCGGCGGCTGCTGGCGGCACTGGGCGCGGAGGTGGAGCTGGGGTATGGCCGGGCGCAGCACCGGACGACGATCTGCGCGGCGAATCTGCACCGGAATCCCGAGGCTAGCTATGAGCTGGTGAAGACCATGCGGGCGTCGTCGCTGGTGCTGGGACCGCTGCTGGCGCGGATGGGCACGGCGCGGGTTTCGATGCCGGGAGGATGCGCGATTGGGGCGCGTCCCATCGATCTGCATCTGAAGGGACTGGAAAAACTTGGGGCGAAGATCGACCAGGACCATGGCTACATTGAAGCGCACGCGAAGCGGCTGAGGGGCGCGCAATATTCGTTCGACAAGATCACGGTGACGGGCACGGAAGACGTGCTGATGGCGGCGGTGCTGGCCGAGGGCGAAACGGTTCTGGAAAATTGCGCGCGCGAGCCGGAGGTAGTGGACCTGGCTACCTTGCTGGTGAAGATGGGCGCCAGGATCAAGGGCGCGGGAACATCGACGATCCGGGTGAAGGGCGTGGAAAAGCTGCACGGGGCGCGGCACAGGATTATCCCTGACCGGATCGAGGCAGCGACCTTCATCCTGGCGGGCGCGCTGACGGGCGGCGACCTGATGCTGACCGACTGCGATCCTTCGCACTTGACTTCCCTGCTGCACAAGCTGGAGGAGGTTGGGGTACCGGTGAAGATTGGCGAAGAGTGCGTGCGGGTGATGGGAGACGCGGGGACGCTGAAGGCGGCAGACATTTCGACGGAGGAGTATCCGGGGTTTCCGACCGACGTGCAGGCGCAATTCATGGCGCTGATGACGCAGGCGGATGGAACTTCGATTATTACCGAGAATATTTTCGAGAATCGCTTTATGCATGCGCAGGAGCTTTGCCGGATGGGGGCGAACATCAAGGTGGAGGGACGGCGGGCCGTGATTCGCGGCAAGAGCGTGCTGAGCGGCGCGGCGGTGCTGGCGAGCGATCTGCGGGCCTCGGCTTCGCTGGTGCTGGCGGCCCTGGTGGCGCAGGACGAGACGATCATCGACCGGGTGTATCACATTGACCGCGGCTATGAACGGATCGAAGAGAAGCTGCGCGGCGTGGGCGCGCAGGTGAAACGGATCGGGGAGATTCTGCCGAAACGGGCGGGAGTTGGGGCCTTGCAGTAAAGTGTTTCTTCCACGGAAGATGTGGGCCGGGTGGTGGATTGGTGGCTGAAAGGCCACTGGGGCGATGCGGGAGATTTGAGCTGCGCTGGGGTCCTTCGCGTTGCTCAGGATGACAACCCGATAAAAACATGGGGAGGACACAGGCGGCCGGGCACCGTCATCGGCGCCCGGGATGTGTCTGCATGGCCGCGGCGCGCGTTTACAGCACGAGGCACGCCTCGTCAAAGTCCAGACGCGGATTGCGAGGATGCAACTTGCCGGGATCGCCATAGCCGAGGTTGCAGAGGAAATTCACCTTCCATTTGCCGTCGGGGAAAAATTCGGCGTTGACCTTGGCGGGGTTGAATCCGGACATGGGGCCGCAGTCGAGCCCGAGGGCGCGGGCGGCGAGAATGAAATAGGCACCCTCGAGGGAGCCGTTGCGAAAGCCGTTTTCTTCGATAAGCGCGGGACTGCCGGCGAAGTAGGAGCGCATGTCCGCCTGGGGAAACAGCCGGGGGAGATGCTCGTAGAATTGGGTATCCCAGGCGAGGATTGCAGTGACCGGAGCGGTGCGGGTTTTTTCCACGTTGCCGGCAGCCAGCGCCGGGAGCAGGCGGCTCTTGGCCTCGGGAGTGGTGAGGAAGACAAAGCGGCCGGGCGAGCTGTTGGCGCTGGTCGGCGCCATTCGCGCCAGTTCGAAGGCCTCCCGCAGAAGTTCCACGGGCACGGCTTTCGGGAGCCACGCCGTATGCGTGCGCGCCTCGCGGAATAGCTGATCGAGTGTTTCGCCGGAAATTCGATTGCCCGTTACCATCTCATGTCTTGCTTGCATGCTTGTCCTCGCGATCTAAGTTCAATTTCAGGCTTTACTGGTGTAGATGCAGGCTGGGCGGCGTGGGATTCGGCGGGAATAGCGCTACGGGCGCGAGGCGCGGTAGAGGGTGACCTCGGGCTGGCCGAGGACGTGGTAGACGGCGAGCGGGACGAGGTTGCGGGGATTGGCGCGGACAGCTTCGGCGACGGGGTCGCCGGCAATGGCGACAACATAGTTGGCCCCGGCGAAGGGCGCGCTGCGGGCGGAGTCCCATGCGATGCGGGTGGACTCGGAGATGACCTGGTTGAGGTGGAGTCCCGACTGCTGGACGGCTCCGACAAAGTCGGATGTGTACATGAGTACGGTGGAGTCCTGGGGGATGTCCGCCAGAGCGCGGGCGAGCTGCGTCTCAAGCTGGAGGCGGCCGCGGCTGTTGGCCCAGGCTTCGCGATAGCAGATGGGGATCATCCAGCGGCGGCCCCAATTGCGGTTCTGCGAGCGGCGGGAAAAGCACCAGGCGGAAGAGCTGAAGGCAAGCAAGGTTGCGGCGAACAGGACGGCAGTAACAGCCATGGTGAGGACGCGGCTGCCGAGACGCGCGACAGCCCATGGAATGAGTGCCGCGAAGACGGCGACGGCGGGGAGCAGTTCGAGTCCATAGCGCACGTTGTAGTAGGAAAATGGCCACCACTCGGGAACGAAGATGGGGACGTTGCCGTAGGCGATGGCGCAGGCATAGAACGGCAGCGGCATCCAGAGCAGAAGCCATGGGGCAAAGCGGCGCAGGTGGAAGAGCGCGACGAGGACTCCGGCAACGGCCAGGAGGATGAGCCAGTTCTGGCGGGAGCCTTCGCCGAGGTTCATACGGGCGGCCTTGAGGAAGTATTCGGCGGCTACCGCCGGGTGGTCCTTGCCGGGATACGGTGGATCGCCGGGGCGAGAGGATCGTTTTTCGATGGCCTTGGCCGAGTAAGGACCATTGAGCCAGTCGAGAGGCCGCTGATTGGTTTTGTAATTGTGCGCAAGCCAGAGAGTGGGACAGAGCGCCAGCAGAAGAACGAAGGAAATGATGGAGCGGAGGAGACGTCCGATTTCCTGCTGCGGCGGACGGGCGGAGAGCCAGCGCTGCAAGGCAAAGGCGACGCAGAGGGAAACGGCGAAGGCAAAGATCCAGCCGTCATAGCGGGTGAAAATGGCTGCCGCCAGGCAGAGGCCGCAGCGCTCGATGGCGCGCCAGGCGGGAATGGCGGCGGGTGCGCCGGAGTGGAGGCCGCGCAGGAAATCGTCGAGGTAAACCAGCGACCAGATGACGGCGGCGAGGAAAATGGATTCGGTCATGGCCGTCGATTGCATGTAGAGCAGGGACGGATCGAGGGCGTAGATGGCGGCGGCCAGCGCGGCGGCGGGCAGCGAAGCGCGGGCGCGTACGAGGCGGTAGATTCCCGCGACCCCGAGGACGTAAGCGAACATGGAGGGAATGGAGCCGCCAATGCCGGTGCGCCAGAGCCAGTCATTGGCGACAAAGGGCGCGATCAGCAGGTGCGGCAGGGGCAGCCAGACGGAGCCGACCTGTCCCCATCCGGGATCGCGCGCATCGAGGATGCGGCGGGCAATGTTGATGTGAGCGACGGCATCGCCGTAGAGAAGGATGTCATGGTGACGGTAGAACCAGAGAAAGGCGAAGACGGAGAGCAGAAGCGCCAGGGCCGAGACCATGGTGAGTTCGGCATTGCGTGCGCTTTGCTCTCCGGTGATGTTGTCGCGATCGAAATCCACTCTAGGGCCGCCGCGGGTTAGTCAAGATGGGTGAGGCTGCGGAAGAGCTGGAAGCGCTCTTCGATCTCATCGCGGGTGAGCGAAATGAGACGCTCGGGGCCGAAGCACTCGACGGCGAACGAACCCATGACGCCTCCGTAGAACATGGCGCGCTTGAGAACGGCGGGGGTGACCGCGTGCTGCGACGCGATGTAACCCATGAAGCCTCCGGCAAAGGTGTCACCGGCGCCGGTGGGATCGAGGACTTCGGCGATGGGCAGGGCCGGGGCGCGGAATGGGTGCGAGCCATCGGCGAAAAAAATGGTTGCGCCGTATTCGCCGTGCTTGATGACCAGCGAATGGGGGCCGAGGGTGAGGATTTTCCGGGCGGCGAGCACCAGGCTCGGCTCGGAGGCGAGGAGCTTGGCTTCGCCGTCGTTGATGAGGAGGATATCGACTTCCCTCAAAGTTTCCAGGAGCTCGGCGCGCTTGATGTTGATCCAGAGATTCATGGTGTCACCGCCAACCAGTGAGACGCGGGGCATTTTGCGGCGCACGTCGAGTTGCAGCTCTGGCTGAATGTTGGCGAGGAAGAGAATCTCGGAGTCCTGGTAGGCGTCGGGAATCTTGGGAACGAAGTTCTCAAAGACGTTGAGGTCGGTGAAATTAGTTTTGGCCTCATTGACGTTTTCGCCGTACTCGCCGCCCCAGTGGAAAGTTTTGCCGGAGGCGTGCTCGATGCCACGGGTATCGATGCCGCGCCCGGTAAGGACAGCCTCGTGGCCGGCGGTGAAGTCATCGCCAACGACGCCGACGACGCGGACCTGGGTGAAAAAGCTGGCGGAGAGCGAGAAGTAGGTAGCGGCGCCGCCGAGGATCTTGTTGCGCTCGCCGAAAGGGGTTTTCAGGGTATCGAAGGCGACGGAACCGACCACGAGGATGGACATGTTATGCACCTGCCTTGGCGGGGAGATATTTGCCGACGAGGAGGTCGAGCCGAGCCCGGGTGGCGGGTGGGATGGCCTCGGGCGCGGTCATGATGGCCGTGGCGAGGGCCTGGCCGCAGCGGCAGGCGCGGTTGGCGGGCAGGGCGGCGATGGCTTGGCGGACTACGCTGGCGGCGTTCTCCGCGTTGCGGTTGAGGACGGCGACGATCTGCTCGACGGTGACGCTGTCGTGATCGGGATGCCAGCAATCGTAGTCGGTGACCATGGCGATGGTGACGTAACAGATCTCAGCCTCGCGGGCGAGTTTGGCTTCCTGGAGATTGGTCATGCCGACGATGTCAAATCCCTGGGCGCGGTAGGCGTTGCTCTCAGCCCTGGTGGAGAACTGGGGGCCTTCCATGCAGACATAGGTGCCACCGCTCTTGGTGACCACGCCGGCGGCCTGGCCGGCCTTGGCGACGATGGCGGCAAGTTCGGGACAGATGGGATCGCCAAAGGCGATGTGGGCGACGATGCCGTCGCCAAAAAAGGTGGAGACGCGCTGCCTGGTGCGATCGTAAAACTGGTCGGGGATGACAAAATCGGTGGGCTTGAGCTCCTGCTTGAGCGAGCCGACCGCGGAGACGGAAAGGATGCGCTCGACTCCGAGCTGCTTGAAGCCGTGAATGTTGGCGCGGAAATTCAACTCGGTGGGAAGGATGCGGTGGCCGCGCCCGTGACGGGCGAGAAAGGCTACCTTGCGCCCGGCCAGGGTGCCCAGGACGTAAGGGTCCGAGGGTGCGCCGAAAGGGGTTTCCAGTGGAAGTTCGTGAACGTCCGTGAGGCCCTTCATGGAATAAAGGCCGCTGCCACCGATGATGCCGATTTCTGCCTGTGCCAATTCGATCTCCTGCGCAGCAATAAGAAGTGAGAGGAACAAGTGATTATACCGGACGGAGAGGAGGGCATGAACTCTGGCGCCGGGCCCCACATTCGCCAACCGCAGGCGGATGTGGGCCGGTGAAAATCCGTGGGAGGGATCAGTGCGGGGCGCTGGGTGCGGCGGCGGGAATGAGAGCGGCGTGGAGCGTGGCGGCATCATTGGGGGTGAAGGATTCCAGGGCGATGACCCTGGCGCCGTCGATGGAAAGGCACACCAGGCCTTCGGAGGTGATCCACTGGTTGGGGGATTGAGCAGGCTGGACCGAGTCGTAACGTTTGGCGAGCGCGGCCCCGTAGATGGAGGCGAACTGATTGGCCTCGGCAGGGGTGCGAAAGTCGAGAACCAGGGCGAGCGGGAGCGGCGCGTCCTTGGGCGCTTTCTTGTTGACGAGCGCCATATAGTAGCCGCCCCGCCAGGCAGGCGCGAGCCGGGCTGCAACCTCCTTGCCGCTCCACTGGCGGAGGATGACGCGGAGGTCAATCTCTCCGATGCCGGAGAAATCCTCGCGACGCCAGTCGGGGCCGAGGAGTTTTTCCAGCGGCGCCACGTGGAGCCGGGGCTGCGGCTCGGCGGCGAAATACGTGGCCGGCTCCATGACCTGCCGGGTGTCCTGGGGCGGGTTCTCGAAAACTCCGGCAAAGGCTGCCTGCTTGCCCTTTTTTTCCAGGACGGCGATGGCAAAATCGGTGCCGTAGCTGTAGGGAAACAGCATGGCTTCGCGCAGATAAATGGGAGCCTTGGCGTAGATGGGAGTGGATTCATCGTCGAGGATGGAGGCACGCATGCCATCGACGAGATCGGGCGCGCTTTCGACAGTTTGGCCGGCGGAGGCGAGTTCGTAATCGTAAAGGACGATCATGGCCTGCCCTTCGACGATGGACTGGCGCGCGGCGCGCTGTTCGTCGAGAAGCATTTGCTCCGTATCGTCATGGGAATCCTTGGCGATGTTGAGCCACTTTTCCAGGCCGTAGCTCTGGTCCTGCAGGGCATGGACGAGTTCGTGCGCCATGACCGGCTTTTGCAGGTCGGGGTCGACCCAGTCGAGAAGATAGACGGTTTTGCTGTGCGCGTCATACCATCCCTCGACCTGCTCCCGATAGAGGTCGAGCATGTACTGGCGGAGATTGAAGTCGCGCGGCAGCAGGCCGAGCTTCTTGAGGGATTGGGCGGAGCGGTCGAAACGCTCGCCGTTTCCCTGCTCTTTCATGCGCTTCTCGACGTACTTGGAAACCTCCTCGCGAGTGGCCAGCTTCTTTTTGACGGAGTGGAGAACGGGAAGCCCGGTGCGGTCGCTGGCAAACTGGAGAATTTCGTCGAGGGAGCGGAACAGCTCCTTGGCCTCGGCGGGGGTAACGTGATGTTCGGCCTCGGGGGCGGTAGCTTCCTGCGGAGCGACGGGCGCGGGCTGCGCCAGGGCGAAGATGGCCAGCGAAAACGGGAGCAGAAGGAGCAGTTGGCGCAGAAAGTTCATCCACATCCTTTGCGGAAGAGTGTATGGAGAAAAGATAACATCCGGAGGGTATGGGGGTTCGCAGGTTTCGAGGTCCAAGGTTTCAAAGTCCAAGGTTTCAAAGTTTCAAGGTTTCAAGGTTTCAAGGTTGGGGGCAAGAACAAGGACGGTCGGCGCCCTCGTCGATCCCTTGCAGCAGGAGATGGTCCGGCTCCGCTATAATCGGACGTTCGGTGGGGTTTGGATTGGATGAGCGTTGGGACTATGGTTACGACTTCCCTTTTGAAACAATTCGGACCGCAGGCGGTTGCCGGGGAATATGCCGGGGCTGAGACCGTGCTGCACTTTGGTTCCGTGGCCGGAGAGTTGAACGCGCTGCGGCACGGCTGCGGAGTTTTTGACCTGGGCTGGCGCGGCAAGCTGGTGGTGAGCGGCGAAGACCGGGTGCGCTGGCTGAATGGAATGGTCACCAACAACACCCGCGACTTGGCCCAGGACTTTGGCAACTACAGCTTTGTACTGAACGCGCAGGGACGCATCCAGGGCGATCTGCTGGCATTCCAGCGGGGCGAGTTTTACGTGCTGGAAAGCGATGCGGGTCAGATTGCGGCAATTCGCGAGTTTTTCGAGCGGTTCATCATCATGGACGAAGTGGAACTGGGCGATATCAGCAGCAAGCTGACCTCGATTGGCGTGGCCGGGCCGGAGGCGACGGCGGTGCTGGGCAAAGCCGGGCTGATGGCGGGCGAGATCAAGCCGGGACAAATCGTGGATGGAAGCTGGGAAGGACACGGCTTCTCGCTGGTGCGCGATCCCATCCGGGTGCGGAACTGGTACGAGCTTTGGCTGGCGCCGGAACAGGTTGCGTCCTTCTGGAACGCCCTGGTGCAGGCGGGCGCCGGGCCGGTGGGCGCCGCGGCCCTGGAGTGGCAGCGAATCCTGCTGGGACTGCCCCGGGTCGGATTAGACACCGGCGAGCGCGAGCTGGCGCAGGAAACGGGACAGGATTATGCCCTGAACCACGGCAAGGGCTGCTACATTGGGCAGGAGATCGTGGAGCGCATTCATGCCCGCGGACAGGTCCACCGGCGCTTTACGGGATTGGTGGTGGAGGGCAAGGCGGTGGCGCGCAGATGCCAGGTGATGGCCGGGGAACGAGCGGTTGGCGAGATCACCAGCTGCGCCGAAGTGGTGGTGGATGGGGTGTCGCGGACGGTGGCGCTGGGCTATGTTAGACAGGATGCCGCCGGCAAGGATGGGGAGAAGGCCGGGAATCTGAGTGCGGACGGAAGCGCCGTGCAAATCACTGGATTACCGTTTCAATTTTAAGAGTTTATTGCCGAGCGATGGGAAGTGTGAGATGGAAAAAGAAAAGAAGCCAGAGTTTGTAGTGACCGACCGGCGAAAGTTCAACGTGGATGGAGAACCGAGGCCGGATGCGCCGAAGGAAACCACGGCAGAGACCGCCGCACCGGCAGCCGGTGGGGCGGAAACGAAGAGTCCGGCCGCCGCCGCGGATGCGGGCAAAGCCGCGCCGGCTGTCTCCAAGGCGGAGAGCGATCGCGTGGAAGCCAAAGGGCCGCAGCAGACACCGGGGCCCGGCGCGATCACCGAAACCGGATACAACGGGGAGAAGGAACGTACCGCATTTGGCGGCCAGAAGATGGAGTTCATCCATCTTCTGGACATGCTGGTGCAGACGGCGATGATGTATGCCGGCGCCATGGAGGGCGGAGCGGAACGGCGGGTGGACGTTGTGGGGCTGCGGCAGATGATCGACCTGATTTCCGTGCTGGAATCCAAGACCAAGGGCAACCTGACGGAGCAGGAGCAACTGATCCTGACCAACACGCTGTTCCAACTGCGGATGACCTACATGGAAATCGTGAACCTGATCGACCGCCAGGCGATGCAGAATGCTCCCGGCGCCGGAGGAGCTGGCCGGAAGTGAAACCAGGCACTGTGACGGTGCTGGGCAGCGCCACATCGATGGGCGTACCGACGATTGGATGCGACTGCGCGGTTTGCCGCTCGACGGATCCGCGCGACCGGCGGATGCGGCCCTCGGTGATGATCGAGTGGAGCGGGCATCGCATTGTGATCGACAGCGGGCCGGACTTCCGTGAGCAGGCGCTGAGGGAGGGGATTGAGCGGCTGGACGCGGTGCTGTACACCCACGGGCACGCCGACCACATCCTGGGACTCGACGACCTGCGCCCGCTGACCTATCCGCGGGTGACCGGGGGCGGACGGCTTCCGCTGTATGCCAATCCGGATACGGCGCGGATTCTGCGCTCGGTGTTCAAGTACGTCTTCGACGACGATTACAAGTATGGCGGCATTGCCAAGGTGGAGCTGCGCGAAATCAGCGGGCCCTTCGAGTTGCTGGATCTGAAGGTGATTCCGGTTCCGGTGATGCATGGCGACACTGAAATCGCCGGCTACCGGATTGGCCGATTCGCGTACCTGACGGACTTCAGCGAGGTGCCGGAACACTCGTTTGAAATGCTGGCCGGGGTCCAGGTGGTATTTCTGGACGCGCTGCGGCATGTGCCGCACCCGACCCACTCGACGGTGGAAAATTCGCTGAAGGTGGCGGCGCGTATCGGAGCGGCCGAAACCTACTTCACGCATATCAGCCACGACCTTGCGCACGAGGCGACCAACCAGACCCTACCGCCGGGGGTGTGGCTGTCCTATGACGGTTTGCGCATCGAGATTGACCTGGAGAGCTGAGCTTGCAAGTATTCGATTCATTCGAAGAGATTCCACAGAATTTTGGTCCCGCGGTGGTCTGCGTGGGCAACTTCGACGGGGTTCACCGGGCCCACCAGAGACTGCTGGAGACGATCTGCGCCAGGGCAAAGGAGCTGCACGCGCGTGCCGTGCTGGTGACGTTCGATCCGCACCCGGAGCGGATTTTGCGGCCGCATGGCGGGCCTCCGCTGATTACTCCGCCGCCACGCAAGATGGAGTTGCTGGGCGAAAGCGGCCTGGACGCGGTGGTGGTGGTTCCGTTTACGCGCGACCTTTCGCTGATGCCGGCCTATGAGTTCGCCGAAGAAATGCTGTTCAACAAACTGCACGCCATCGAGGTGCACGAAGGCTTCAACTTCCGCTTTGGACACAAGGCGGAGGGCGACGTGGAGCGGCTGCGCGAGTTCGGGCAAAAGCTCGGCTTCACCGTGGTGACGCATCCGCCGCTGCTGTGGGGCGAGCTGGTGATTTCCAGCAGCAACGTGCGCGCGGCGGTACTGGGCGGCGAGGTGGAACGGGCGCGGCACCTGCTGGGACGCACGTTCAGCATCGATTCCACGCCTGGGCGCGGGCGGGGATATGGGGCGAAATACACGGTTCCGACGGTGAACCTGACCCGCTACGAGGACTTGACACCGTCGCTGGGCGTGTACGTGACGGAAATGCGGATCAACGGCGAGGAGTTTCAGGCGGTGACGAACGTGGGCAACCGTCCGACGTTTGGCGCCGACTCGTTTGCCATCGAGAGCTACATTCTGAACTTTCATCCCATCGCTCTGACCAGCGATACGCCGATCCGGCTGAGCTTTCTGCACCGCCTGCGGGCGGAAAGGAAATTTCCCAGCACCGAGGCCTTGAAGGAACAGATTGGCCGCGACGTGACCTGGGCAAAGAGGTATTTCCGGCTGCGGGAGGCGGTGCGCGGAAACGGGTGAGTTGGTTCCGCGGAAGCTCCGGAAGCGCGGCTGGGTGGATGAAGCGCTTCTGGAGCCGGGTGGCCGTCAGGACCAAAATTCCTTTGGAACCACGCTGAAGATTTGGGCCGGGCTGGGGTCCTTCGCTTCGCTCAGGATGACAACTTCAATACAATCAATATGTTGCGTGCGGGACGACACTCTCCACAATATGTTTCGGTGCCGGGTAAGCACATCTTCGGCGCCAGCGGATCGTGCGGCAGGGATTATTCCATGGATTCCAGGGGCGCCGCAGCAGCGCCCGACTGGGTTTCAAGCTGCACCAGAATGGTTGAGGCCAGAACCAGCAGGATGCCTACAATCTGAATCCTGCCAACCGACTCTCCCAGGGCAATGGCAGCGATCAAGATGGAAAAAACTGGCTCCAGACAACTAGTGACGATGGCGCGGGTGGCGTCGAGATGGTGCAGTCCCGCGAAGTAGAGGGAGTTCGGGATCAGGATTGACGTGATTGAAAAAATGGTCATGAAGAGCCACTGCGAGCCCGTGTAGTGGGAGGCGATGACGCGCCACGGGGGATTGACGAAGAGCCAGCCGATGGCAGCTCCGGCAAGCGCCCAGGTGAGAATGGTCCAGTGGTCGTGCGACTCCAGGAGATGGCGTCCGAATACGTTGTAGAAGGCAAAAGTTACGGCGGCGATGAGAGCGGCGACGACACCGATGAGGTCGAAGCGTATCTGCCCAGGGATGATGGCGAGCCCGGGAAAGCGCGGCACGTGACTGACGACTCCGATGGCGAGGACGGAACCGGCAACGGCGACCAGGACGCCGGCGATGCGTGCGAAAGTAGGAGGCTGGAGTTTGCGAAGAAGCATCCACAGCAGGACAAAGACGGGTGCAAGGTATTGCAGGATAATCGCAGTGGCAACGCTGGTGCGCTGGATGGCGAGGTAATAGGAGTAGTTGCAGGCGGCGACGCCGAGGATGCCTAAAATGGCGAAGACGCGGATCTCCGAGAGCTTGATGCGCAGGCCGGCACGGCCGCGGGCAAGGTAAAGCATGGGAAAAAGGACACAGGCGGCGATGGTCGTGCGGCTCTGTGACAGCATGAGCGGGGGTACGAGTGGGACTACGGCTCCGAAGAGGTGGAGGCGTCCGGTGAAGACGGCGCGGCCGAGGTTGGCGGAGACACCAAAGAAAAGTGCAGCGGCAGCGACACAAAGATAGCCGAGGATGGGCGATGGCTTGAAGCTGGGGCTGGGCTGGCTCACTCGACGTACTCGATTTCCGCGGTGATGGCGGCGGCCGGGGCGAGCATGCGCGAGACCGGGCAGTACTTCTCTTTGGAGAGTCGGACCGCGTCTTCCATTGCTTTTGGCGAGACGCCGCGGCTGACGCGATAAAGGAGCCGGATGGCGGTGAAGACGCGCCCAGGGCCAGGCGCACACTCGGCGGCGGCGCTGACTTCAAGCCGCGTCCATGACTGGCGCTTTTTGCGCAGGATGGTGGTGATGCCGGTGGCGGTGCAGGCGCAGAGTCCGATGAGGACCAACTCCATCGGAGAGCTGCCAAGCTTGGGTTCGCCGCCATCGACCAGGATGGCATGGCCGCTGCTGGCTACGCCGACGAAGCGGTCTCCGTTGACCCAGGTTGCGCTGGCCTGCATGGTGAGTCTCCCTTGGAACAATTAGCGCCGGTTATCAGTTTGCGGCTCGGGATGAATGAGGACGCGGAACAGTTGCGGCGCCGCCAATTTGAATCGTATCTCAAGCGCGGTCTGCACCTCATGCACCCGCGAAAGCAGGAGATGGTCCTGCATGGTCACGTGGCAGGAGAGGAAGAGGTGTCCGCGGACACTCTTGATGACGATTTCGTGGACGTCCACGACTTCCGGGAAAGCATCTCCGATGGCTTTGAGCCGGTTCTCCAGTTCGCCATCCTGGAGGATCGCTTCACTGGATTCGATGGTGGCGGGCTCGCTTTCAATGTGGCTGAGGAGGGAGGTGATCTCGGGTACGTGGGCACGGATGTCATTCTCAAGGGCGGTAACGCGGTCGTGGGCGGCGATGAGCGACAAGTTCTCGTCGAGTTCGACGTGCAACTCGACGTGAATGTCGCCTTCGAGATCCTGCACGCTGACGTCATGCACCATGAGGTTGTTGCGCAGAGATGCGGCGCGGATGCGATCGAAGGTGTTCTCGGTGATGAGTTCGCGGGGAACGGCGTTGACCAGGACATCGGAGTCGCCGAGGAGATTGTGAACGCGCTGGCGGACCTCGGAGACGACGACATCGGCGGCCTGGAAGGTTACGTTGCGGGCCAGTCCCACGGCGACATCGGCAAAATAGCGGCTGCCGGCCTTGCGAATGCGGACGCGCTCGACGGCGACGACGCCGGGAACGCTGCCGACCTGGGCGATGATGGCAATGCGTACGCCGGTGGGCGCGGCATCCAGCAATGCGTCCAGGGTCTGACGGGCGAGGCTCGAGCTGACCCAGACGATCATGGCGGCAACACAGAGGGCGGAGATGGGATCGGCCCTGGTGAGCCACGGCAGATGGTAGTGGCGTCCGATCCAGACAAAACCAAGGCCCGCGATGACGACCGCGCTGGACCAGATGTCCGTGCCGAAATTCAGGGCGTCGGCCGCCAGCGCCTGGCTGGAATATTTCTCGGCGGCGCGCCGGAGGGCACGGGAACGCCAGAAGTCAAGCGCCATGGAAAGGCTCATGACGAGGACGGCCCAGAGGTTTGGTTCAAACTCCACGTGGTGGAAAAACAGGCGTTGCGCGGCCTCCCAGACAATCCAGCAACAGGTGATGAAGAGAAGCCCGGTCTCGACGAACGCGGAGAAATTTTCGACTTTTCCGTGGCCGTACTGATGATCGGCGTCAGCCGGCTTGTCACTGACGCGTACGGAAATCATGGTCATGATGGAGGCGACGAGATCGAGCGAGGAGTGCAGGGCTTCGGACAGGATTCCGAGACTGCCGCTGAGGGTGCCAACCACGAACTTGAAAACCGTGAGAGTGATGGCGACCAGAACGCTGTTGCGCGTGACCCGCCGTTTTTCGGCTTGCATCAGGACGGGATCGATCGTCATGCTGACCATGTAATGAGCTTATCGTGGGCGAAGAGCGCTGCCAAGGGCACGGCCGCTTTTCGTGCCGGCAGTGGAGGGATGTGCTAGGATCAGGGTTCAAACTCCTCTGCCCCTCAGGCAGGACATGCGGATTCGGCCCTGGCTGAGGCGGCCATCGACGCATCCACGAGGCTCCGCATTGAGCGACCCGCGACCCACTATCCTTGTCACCGGAATTGCCGGCACCCTCGGACTGCGCCTGCTGCCTTTGCTCGGCGATTATCGCGTCGCCGGGGTGGACCTGCTGCCGCTGGCGGGATGGCCCGGGATCGTGATGCATCGCCTGGACCTGGGGCACGAGAGCTCGTGCATCAGGCTGGTGCAACTGCTGCGCGAAAGCGGTGCGGAAGCCGTGGTGCATTTGGCGGCGGCCAGCAACCCAGTCCGCGACCCGGCGCGTAACCCAGCTCGCAACGCAATGCGTAACCCAGCTACGGACCTGGAACGGATGTGGCAGACCAACGTGGCGGGCACGGCGCGGGTGATGGAAGCGATCTCCGAGGTGAACCGGCACGGCGGAAAAATCGCCAAGTTTATCTACCCGAGCAGCGTTGCGGTGTATGGCCCAGAGACCGGGCCGATGGTGCGGGAAGACGCTCCGCTGAAGGCACACACCCTGACCTATGCAGTGCAGAAGGCGGAGGCCGACGCCGTGGTGAAGTTCCGGGCTCCCAGCCTGGGACCGTGCAGCACCTACCTGCTGCGGCCCCAGATTTTTGCCGGAGCAGGGGTGGAAAACCACATGGTGAACGCCCTCCGCGGGCAGGCGCTTGGGAACGGTGCGGTGGGGCGGAAAATGCGGCGCCGGGAGAAGCGGTTGCCGCTGCTGCTGCCGATGGGAACGTCGTATCCGCAAAAGCTCTTCCAGTTTGTGCACGTGGATGACGTGGCCCGGCTGATCGTCTGGCTGCTGCGGCGGTCTCCGGCGCAGCAGCGCGAAGAGCTGACGCTGAACGTGGCCGGATCAGGCTCGCCGATCAGCCTGGCACGGTGCGCGGAGATCGGCGAAGCCAAGCTGGTGCGGCTGCCTTCGCGCTGGCTGTGCGCAAAAGTGCTGGCCCTGCTGTGGAAGCTGGGAGCGTCCGCGGTACCGCCGGATGCGTTTCCCTATCTTGCCGGCTCCTACACGATGAGCACCGAGCGGCTACGGAGATTGCTGGGCGGCGACTACGAAAAGGTCATCCGCTACTCCAGCGAGGCGGCACTGCGGGACAGCCTGACGGAAACTCCCGTTGCGCAGGCGGCGCCAGTGCGGTGAGCGCGGCGCCGGGAATTACTTTTTTCCCCAGTACACGCCGGCAACGCCAAAGGTGTAGGGCGTGTAATTGACCTGGCGGAAGCCGATGGCCTTCATGCGGGAAAGCATTTCCGGCGGTTGCGGGAAGCGCGCCACGCTGGCGGGCAGATACGCGTAGGGGCCCCGGGTTCCCGAAAGCAGCGAACCGATGGCGGGCAGAACGCGGCGGAAATAAAACCGGTACAGCTTGCCAAACAGGCCGCGGGGCTCGCCGAAATCGAGGATGGCGACTTCGCCTTCGGGGGCGAGGACGCGGTAAATTTCACCCAGGCCCGCGTCATAATTGGCAAGATTGCGAAAGCCGAACGCCGAGGTAACGAGGTTGAAGCGGGCATCGGCGAAGGGCATTTGCAAGGCATCGGCCTCGACCCATTGCAGGGGAAGACCGGCGCTCTTGCGGGTGGCGCGGCAAAGCATGGGATGGGCGAAATCAGCGCCGACGATGGCGGCTCCCGCCGCGGTTGCCTGGCGATAGAGGGCAAAGGTCATGTCCCCGGTTCCGCAGCAGAGATCCAGAACCGCCGCATCCGGGCGGCGGACGATGGGACGAAAGCGGCGCGCGGTACGCCACCACCAGTAACGATCGACGCCGCAGGAAAGCACGTGATTGAGCAGGTCATAGCGCGGCGCGATGCTGGAAAACATCTGGCGCACGGCGTTGGCGGCGGCGCGCTGATCCTGGGCGGGCTCGACGCGGGCTCCGGGCGTGGCTGAAACTGAGTGATCCGGCGGCGCCGGTTTTTCTTCATCCATCTTGTTCATTCCGATCCGAACGACGCCAACCGGTCACGCCTGGGAGAGACGGCACAAATCCTCCACCACCTGGAGCACGGCGTGTTCCGGGACATTGGTGACAATGTCTACCTGGCCGACATCGCGGGGGAGGATGAAGTGCACCTGGCCGTCCAAGGTCTTCTTGTCGCTGGCGAGGCGGCGAAAGATTGCATTGGGGCGGACATCCACCCTGGGCAGCGGAGCATAAGCCAAAACCAGGCGGATGATGCGCTGCGCGACCGCCGGGGAAACCAGCTGCATGCTCTCCGCGACCATGGCCGCGGCGACCATGCCCCAGGCGACGGCCTCACCGTGGAGAAACACCTTGTATGCGGTTTCGGCCTCGAGGGCGTGGCCGATGGTGTGTCCGAAATTAAGAATTTTACGCAGGCCGTGCTCTTCCTCATCCTGGCCCACGACATCGGCCTTGACCCGCACCGACTCGGCAATCAGCCACTCCATGGAGCCGGGATCCCTGGCTAGCACTTGCTCCTGATTTTCTTCCATGAAGCCGAAGATGCGGGGATTGCAGATGACTCCGGCCTTGAGGGATTCGTACAGACCGGAGCGGAATTCGCGATCGGGCAGGGTCGCGAGCACCTGCGGATCCACCAGCACGAGTTCCGGCTGCTTGAAGGCGCCAATGAGATTCTTGCCGACCTTGAGATTGACGCCGGTTTTGCCGCCAACCGAGGAATCGACCTGGGCGAGAAAAGTTGTGGGGAGCTGAATGAATCGGATTCCGCGCATGTAGATGCCGGCGAGAAATCCGGTAACGTCTCCGACCACGCCGCCGCCCAAGGCGAGGAGCACGGTATTGCGATCAGCCTTGAGCTTGACCAGTTGGGTGGCGAGAGATTCCACGGTCGCCAGGGTCTTGTGGCGCTCGCCATCGGGCATTTCAATGACGTCCACGCGGGCACGATCGCTGTGGAAGGAGTCGAGCAGGAGCTTGCTCCAATGCAGGGCGATGGGTGCGGATGTGACTACGACGAAATGGCCGGCCGCGGGCAGAGCGTCATGAATGAAAGTGGCGGCCGAGCGCATCAGTCCCTGCTCGATGAGCACATCGTAGGACTTGGTCCGGGTTTGAACCTGTATGCGAATCAAGTCTCCATCTTACCAGCGATGCTGCGACTGCGGCGCACCAGCCCGGCGAGCGAGAGAGGATCGTCAGTAAGTGCTACGATTGATTGTCATCATGAACTCTACTTACGATTTTATTGTTGTGGGCGCGGGAATTGCCGGGCTCAGGGCCGCCATCGAACTGAATCAGCACGGGACAGTGCTCTGCCTGGCCAAACGTGAACTAACCGAATCCAATACACAATATGCGCAGGGCGGCATCGCGGTTGCGCTGGGACCGGATGACTCACCGGAGATTCACCTGCGGGACACCCTGGCCGCCGGCGCGGGATTGGTGGATGAAGCCGCCGCCCGCACCCTGGTAAACGAAGGTCCTGAACGAGTGCGGGAGTTGCTGGAGTGGGGAGCGCGCTTCGATCGCAACGACGCGGGAGAACTGGCGTTCACGCGGGAAGGTGCGCACTCGCGCAACCGCGTGCTGCATGCCGACGGCGACTCAACCGGACGGGAGATTGGCCGGACGTTGTCGGCGTACGCCCGCACACTCGGCAACATCCACTTCAGCGAATTTGGATTTACGCGCGACCTGCTGCTCGCGGATGGACGCGTGGTGGGAGTGGAAATTCTGCATGAGGACGGCAGCATTGAAGCGGTGACGGCCCGCGCCATACTGCTGGCAACGGGCGGGTCGGGGATGGTTTTTGCCAATACGACGAATCCCGACGTGGCGACCGCGGACGGCGCCGCGATCGCCGGGCGCGCCGGCGCCGAGCTGGGCGACATGGAGTTCGTGCAGTTCCATCCCACGGCGCTCTACCTGGCGGGTGCGCCGCGATTCCTGCTCTCCGAGGCGTTGCGCGGCGAGGGCGCTTACCTGCGCAATGACGCGCGCGAACGCTTTATGGCGGGCTACCACGAACTGGGGGAACTGGCGCCAAGAGACGTGGTCGCCCGCGCCATCCATCACGAGCTGGAGACGAGCCAGGCGGCTGAACCGATGGTCTATCTGGATGTAACCCACCTGGACGGGGAGAAGCTGAAGCTGCGCTTTCCGCGCATCTACCAGACCTGCAAACAATACGGGCTGGACCTTACGCGGGATCTGATTCCGACGCGTCCGGCGGCGCACTATGCGATGGGCGGCGTGCGCACGGACCTGGACGGGCGAGCGTCGCTGCCGGGACTGTACGCCGCGGGCGAAGCCGCCTGCACCGGGGTCCATGGCGCCAACCGGCTGGCAAGCAATTCCCTGCTGGAAGGACTGGTGTTTGGCGCACGAGCGGCGCGGGCGATGGCTGGGGAGCAGCGGGCGGTGAAGTTCGGCGAGGCCAGGACTCCGGCGGTTGAGTGCATTTCCAGCGGCAACGGCGATGAAACTGCTTTGCGGCTGGAGATACAGCAGTGCATGGAAAACAACGTGGGAATTGTCCGCAACGCCGGGCAACTCGCCGAGGCGGTGACGAGACTGCGGGACATCCTGGCGGCGCTGCCCGCGCCGAGCAGCCGAAAACGGGCCGAGGCACGCAACATTGCCGAGAGCGGGCTGGCAATTGCATGTTCGGCGCTGGCGCGGCGGGAGAGCCGCGGCAGCCATTATCGCAGCGACTACCCGGCGAGAGACGATGCGGCCTTCCGGAAACATTCGGCGATCGAGGGTGGGAAGGTGCACTTCCGGTAGGTGCGGCGCCGCGGTGAAATGATTTGTACGGCGAGGCAGCGGCCTGCTCTTGGCGAATTGGCAAGTCGCTGCTATGATGGCCGAGTACGGCAGAAGGAAACCACCCAGGTTTGTGGGGCTATAGCTCAGCTGGGAGAGCGCATCGTTCGCAATGATGAGGTCGTCGGTTCGATCCCGACTAGCTCCACCAAAGAATCAAACATTTACAAGCCTTCCTGAATACAATCACGTTCCATTTATTCCAAATCAACGTTAATCGATTGCGACGCTCTTACCTTACGCCGCCTTCCTCTGGCGCCCGGTTTCATGTTTTCACCCGCGCCACGGCTCCCCGCTGCGACTCGGGAACAAATCGAGCGTAGATGTCCAGCCGTTTACATTCTGGATATGCAATTACCGGCGGAAGCGGGCGCTTGGGGGATGGCGGGAATCTTAGTTCCGGGTTACTTGTCCGTAATTGAGCGGCAGAGGAAACCCCACCCAGAAGCGCAGCAAGCGTGCCAAGAGTGGGGTTGCCGGGAACTTCCTGCCTGAGTCGACCGCAAGACTATTCGTCGCTCTCCTTGAGTTTGCTGATCACGGCGAAATCTTCTAGGGTGGTGATGTCGCCTTTGACGTCGCCATTGGTGGCCAGTTCACGAAGCAGGCGGCGCATGATTTTGCCGGAGCGGGTTTTAGGCAGTTGATCGCTGAAGCGGATGTCATCGGGCCTGGCCATGGCGCCGATTTCCTTTGTAACCCAGGCGCGCAGCTCTTCCTTGAGAGTGGACGACGGCGTGATGCCTCCTTCCAGAGTAATGAAGGCCGCGACGGCCTGACCCTTGAGGTCATCGGGACGGCCGACGACGGCGGCCTCGGCAACCAGGGGATGGGCAACCAGGGCAGACTCGATTTCCATGGTGGAGAGGCGGTGACCGCTTACATTGAGCACGTCATCGACGCGGCCCATGACCCAGAAATATCCATCCTCATCGATACGGGCACCGTCCCCGGTGAAATAGACGCCGGGAATGTCTGACCAGTACTGCTTCACGAAGCGGTCGGGATCGCCGTAGATGGTGCGCGCCATGGCCGGCCAGGGCTTCCGGATGACGAGGTAGCCGCCGGAGCCGAGAGGGACTTTTTCGCCGCCGCGATCGACGACCTCGGCAATGATCCCAGGAAACGGTTTGGTGGCGGAGCCGGGCTTGGTGGCAATGGCGCCGGGAAGCGGCGTGATCATGATGCAGCCGGTCTCGGTCTGCCACCAGGTATCGACAATGGGACAGCGCCCCTTGCCGATGACTTCGCGATACCACATCCAGGCCTCTGGATTGATGGGCTCGCCCACCGTACCGAGCAGCCGGAGGCTACTGAGGTCGTGGCGGTCGGGATACTGATTGCCCCACTTGATGAAGGTACGGATAGCGGTAGGCGCGGTGTAGAGGATGTTGACCTTGTACTTCTCGACGATCGCCCAGAAGCGGTCGAAGTCTGGGAAGTTCGGCGCGCCTTCGTACATCAGGGTGGTTGCGCCATTCTGCAACAGACCGTAGACGATGTAGCTGTGTCCCGTAACCCAGCCGATATCGGCGGTGCACCAGAATATGTCCTCGTCCTTGAGGTCGAAGATCCACTTGGAGGTGATGTAGGTTCCGACGGAGTAGCCGCCGGTGGTGTGGACGATACCCTTGGGCTTTCCGGTGGAGCCGGAGGTGTAGAGGATGTAGAGCGGATCCTCGCTGTCGAGATGCTCGGCCGGGCAATGGGGCTCAGCTTTGGCGACCAGCTCGTGCCACCAGTGATCGCGTCCGGGTTGCATGTTGACCTCGGCTCCGGTGCGCTGGTAGACGATGACACTCTTGACCGAAGGACACCTTTCCAGCGCTTCGTCGACCGTAGCTTTGAGAGGAAACTGGGTGCCGCGCCGCCGCGCGAAGTCCTGGGTGACGACGAGGGTGGATTGCTGATCGTTGACGCGATCGACGATGGCGTTGGCGGAGAATCCTCCGAAGATGACCGAGTGCACGGCGCCGATTCGGGCACAGGCAAGCATGGCGATGGCAAGTTCAGGCACCATGCCCATGTAGAGCACGATGCGATCTCCCTTGACCACGCCGATGTCCTTGAGCGCGTTGGCGAACAGCTCGACTTCGGCGAGCAACTCGGTGTAGGTGAGAGTACGCGTGTCCCCGGGTTCGCCCTCCCATTGGATGGCGATCTTGTCGCAACGCGGCGAGGCGACGTGACGATCGAGACAGTTGTAGGAGAGATTCAATTTACCGCCGACAAACCACTTGGCCCATGGCGCGTCCCATTCAAGCACCTTGGACCAGGGTTCGAACCAGTGCAGTTCCTGCGCGATGTTTCCCCAGAAGGTTTCGGGATCCTCGGCTGCTTCTGCATAAAGGCGCTCGTATTCTTCCAAGCTATTGATATGCGCCTTGGCGCTGAATTCCGCGGGGGGCGGGAAAACGCGGTGTTCCTGCAATATTGAGTCGATGTTGACGCCGTGAGCTAAGGGTTCGTTCGCCATGCGATCTGTCTCCTCCGTAAGGGAGCGGGGTTTGCGCCCCGCATCAAAATGTAGTACCCCGTTTTGCAAAAAACAGGGTGGCGCCGCTACTGCTCCAGGGTCGAAATGTCGCCGATTTCCTGACCGGTTTCCTTGGCTTTCAAGTAGCGGCGCATGATTTTGCCGGAACGCGTCTTGGGCAATTGGGCTACGAATTCCAGCGCCGAGGGGGTTGCGATCGGGCCCAGTTCACGGCGTACATGCTCGATCAGTACGGCCGAGAGTGCGTCGCTGGCCTCATGCCCGGCCCGGAGCAAAACAAAGACTTTAATGGATTCGCCCTTCAGCGCATCTGGAATGCCGATGGCCGCCGCTTCGCCCACGGCGGGATGCGAGACCAGGGCGGACTCGACTTCGGCGGTGCCGATGCGATGGCCGGCCACGTTGAGGACATCGTCGGCGCGTCCGAGTACGGCAATGTAGCCATATTCATCCTTGATGGCAACGTCCCCGGTGGCGTAGGCGCCCGCGATCGCTTTCCATTCCCGTACATAGCGCGCGTCATCGTTCCAGACCGTGCGCATCATGTGCGGGAACGGGCCTTTCAGAACGAGAAAACCGCGTTGGTTGACGCCGGCCGGGTTGCCCTCGGAATCGACCACGTCGGCTTTGACACCGGCCAGCGGGATGCCAGCTTTGCCGGTGCGATAGGGCATGGTGACCGGGGTGCCGAGGGTGGGCCCGGCAAGTTCGGTTTGCCACCAGTTATCGACGACATAACCCCATTTGCCGTCGCCAGCTAAATAGGTTTGCGCCCAGTGCCAGGCTTCGGGATTGAGAGGCTCACCGGCGCAGGCGATGACACGGAGTGAGGTAAGGTCGTGGGCGGCGGGCAGGAGCTCACCGTAACGCATGAACATGCGGATGGCCGTGGGCGCCGTGAACATCTTGGTGACGCCATAGCGCTCGACGATCTGCCAGGCAACTCCGGGATCGGGCCAGTCAATGGCGCCTTCGCGGAAGAGGGTGGTGACACCTGCGCAAAGTGGACCGTAGACGATGTAGCTGTGTCCGACCACCCAGCCGATATCCGAGGTACACCAGAAAAGATCGCGCGGATTGACGTCGAAAAAAGTGCGCAGGTGATAGGTGGTGCCAACCATGTATCCGCCGTGCACGTGGACGACGCCCTTGGGACGGCCAGTGGTGCCGCTGGTGTAGAGGATGAAAAGCGGGTCCTCGGCATCCATCTCCTGGGCGGGAGATTCGGAGGAAAACTTGAGCAGGTCGAAATAGTTAACCTCGCGGCTGTTGCGGGTTTCGTAGGTCTCCGAACCCCGGGGAACGACGATCACGTGCTCGACCGAGTCCAGGCCGTCGATGGCCTCATCGACGATCGGCTTGAGCGGCACGAGCTTGCCGCGGCGGACGCCTGATTCTCCGGCGATGATGACCCTGGCCTGGGCGTCGGTGATCCGGTCGCGCAGCGCGGTATGGCCGAGGCCGGCGTAAACAACGGAATGAATTGCGCCCACGCGGGCACAGGCCAGCATGGCGACGACACCTTCAATGGTAAGAGGCATGTAGATGACGACCCGGTCTCCCTTGACGATGCCGAGCGAGCGCAGACCGTTGGAGAAACGGCAGACCATGCGGTAGAGCTGACCGTAGGTGACCACGCGCTCGGAGCCGTCTTCCCCGAGCCAGATGTAGGCGACGCGATTGAAACGGTCGCTCTTGGCATGGCGGTCCAGACAATTCAAGGTAATGTTGGTCTTGCCGCCGACAAACCACTTATGGTGCGCGCCATCCCACTCGCACACCTTGTCCCACTTCCTGGTCCATGTAAAGCCGGCGGCCTCGGCGGCCCAGAAGGCATCGGGATCCTGAATGGAGCGCTCATACTCGGCGGGGTAATCCTTAACATTGGCTTCGCGCCGCACGATGGCGGGCGCGTTATAGGAAAACGTGGAAGGAATCGTGTCAGACTGGGCAGAACTGCTCATGCAAAATCCCCCTGGAAAGTTTGCTGCGTTGTACGAAAAATGGAATCCTAGAAATTACGGAAATCTAATGAGAAGCGACCCTCCACCCCGGAGAATGCGCCTTGAACGCCATCGGTTCCCCACCCCCACCCTCGGTCCGATGGCGGATGCGGCGGCATCATACTACCGATCCGCGTATTCGGAGTAGACAATACGGGAACGATCCACCTGCCCGGAGGGTGGGCACCGCGCCTGGCGCCCCTCGGAATACCCGCGTCACCAGCCGAGCCGGTCTGCGTCCCGCGCCAAGCGGCTAACTTGGTTTGCTCACCAATGGCTTGCCCACCGGCAGGATATCTCTGCCGTACACCTGGAGAAAGATCACGTGTGCCATCATGTAGAACGCCAGGAAAGCGCACACCACGAGGTCGATCGCGGTGATTTGCAGCACTGACTTCATGCCTCGAATGAACACCAGGTCGAGCCCCATGAATCCCAGCAGCAAGGTGAGAAAGGTGAGGGTCATGGCAACATGTATGGCGAGTGCGCCGATCAACATAATCGCCGTGTAGACGGTAAAAACCAACAGGAAGTAGCCGATGTCGGTCGGGACGATCTTTAGAGCGCCGCTGATGGGCGAATTCGGCAGGGACTCTAAATCCAGAATGAGGAAAATCGTACCCAACGCGAGCCAAAAGGCGCCGTAGGCAGTAAAGGCACTGTAACCGAAGTTGTTGCCTCCTTTGAACTCCTGGAAACCGGCTACCAGTTGTGCGCCACCACCGAAAAACAACGCGCAACAAAATACAACTCCGCTGCCACACCATCCGAGGTTGTGGAACTGGAGCAATAGAGTGGTTGTACCGAAACCGGCCAACCCAACTACTGCCGGGTTTCCGTGGACCTGTCCTTCCATCGACATTGCACACCCTCCTGGAATTGATGGAGCCGAAACTCCGCTCATAATGCCGGAAAGAAAGAGCCGCTGAACTGCAGCGAAGAGTAGTTATGAATGCCTGATGCGTGAAAAAACACTTTGCCTCCGCCGCTTGCCCGGAAGGCGGCTGCAACACCATCAGTGCAAACTCCAGAATGACACCCCAAGAAGAAGCACACCCCAACATGCCCCCAGCGCAAGTGCTCATACAGAATGGCAACTGGTTTGCGCGGAGACGACTGGGCGGAAACTATATGCTGGATTTCAGTTTGCTGCAAGAGGGGAAGACAAAAAAATCGGGGCGGCCGCGCCTGTGTGGGTTAAGAACGGCGAAACTTGAAACCGATGCGCTCCGGCCTTGCAGCCGACGCGTGCTCCGCAAGCTGGGTGGAATTTGGAGGAGTAACCTGCGGATCACCAACGCATCGCGCTAAGTTTCAGACCTGCGCGACTCGCCCCTGGCCAATTGCGCAGATTGTGCTGGAAAGCTGGGTGATAGTCTGTAATAGTTGTCACACACGGAATGTGATATAAGTCACTTTCGGGATAGCGTTGGAGCGGAATTTGCTGCCCTTGGTCCGGAACGCTGCGGCACGCGGCGACCAGGAGTTCCAGCCGGACTTGCAGGACCGCCGCCTTGAGGTCGAGCCGGTGGCCAGAGCAGCACGTTCTTAAGCTCGAAGCGTTATCAACTTAGTAATGCAGGGAGGGTGAGTTGGGATCACCATACGGCTTGGAACTGGTTGAGAACTGCCTGATATGTAAGCTGCGCACCGACAGCTTCTTCTGCGGTCTCCCCAAGGCCTCTCTGGAAGCCTTTGAGAAGATTAAGTTTACTGCTGCCTATCCGGCTGGGGCGGTGTTGTTTGTGGAGGGGCAGTCTCCGCGCGGGATTTATCTGTTGTGCAAAGGACGGGTAAAGCTTTCAACAACATCGAGCGACGGAAAAACCCTGATTTTGAAGATCGTGCAGCCGGGCGAGGTTCTTGGCCTGCACGCCACGGTTTCCAACACCCCGTATGAAATCACCGCCGAGTCGGGGCAACCCTGCCAGCTTAACTTCATCAAGCGCGAGGACTTCCTGCGCTTCCTGCAACAGCACGGCGACGCCTGCCTGAAGGCGGCTCAGCATCTGAGCCGGGACTGCCAGTCCGCATATCAGCAGATTCGCGCCCTGGGACTGTCGCACTCGGCGCCGGAACGCCTGGCCCGGTTGTTGCTCGAGTGGTCGCACGGCGAGGGTGCCGACGAAGCCGGGGTCCGCATCAAGGTGGCGTTGACGCACGAAGAGATTGCGCAGATCATCGGCACGTCGCGCGAAACTGTGACCCGCACCCTGGCTGATTTCCGCAAGAAACAGATTGCCGTGCTGAAAGGATCGACCCTGATGATCCGGAACAAGTCGGCACTGGAGCGTTTAGTGGGTGCCTAGCGTTGCAATTCGGGAAGGAATTTAGAGAGGAGCCTGCCAATATTGGTGGGCTTTTCCCGTTTTGGGACATTTTTCGTTTGCAGAGATTCTAGGCGGAACCAGTGATGGGTGCCGCTTATTTCTTTAACACTGTCGCGATTTTTCGCAAAGCACTGTTGTGCAATGCATCAATGCGTAGCATTTCGAGGCTTTCTGGCGCACGTGACGCTGTGATGCACATCACGGCGATGAACAATTGACGGGTTCATTGTAGCTGCGCGTGGTTGAGCCCCGTTTCTGAAGGCAAAGCGATGCAAAATTAAGCTTCTTGGCCATGATTCGATTTGGACTAGGAAAGCAGGTCCGGAGCTTCAGGCTCCGGCGCACAGTTTGATTCTGGTCGAAGTGCAAAGTGCTTCGGCACACTGAGACGTCAGGTAGCCGGGAAGGGTAAAACGCCGGAGAAACCCGGCGGCAAAGCGAGTGCGATGAGGGAGATCCGGAACCTTGGAGACCGGAGCCATTGCGCCCGGCCACAGCGCCGCGAAGCGCTGGCCTGCGTAAGGTAACCCTGCGGTTACCGGCTCCGTTGGCTCGAGGGCCGCCGTATCTCCAAGCCAAGTGAACTTAATTCGACTGACATTGATATGCCAGCCGTCAGCGGTGCGGAGATCTTATGAGCAAGGCTATTCTTTACGATGCGACTCAGTGCATCGGTTGCAAGCAGTGCGAGGGCGCATGTGCCCAGCAGAACGAACTGCCCTACGACGACAAGATTGCGGCAGAGTCGGTTCAGTCGGAGCACAAGTTCACGGTAGTTCTCGCGAACGATGACAAATTCATGCGCCGGCTTTGCATGCACTGCAAGGAACCGGCGTGCGCTTCCGTGTGCCCCGTCGGAGCTCTCCATAAGACGGCGGAAGGCCCGGTCGTGTACGACGTTTACAAGTGCATTGGTTGCCGCTATTGCATGGTTGCCTGTGCATTCTCACAGCCGAAGTACGAGTGGGGTAAGCTGAATCCCCGCGTGCGCAAGTGCATCATGTGCCCGGACCGGGTGAAGGCGGGGCGCCCCACGGCCTGTGCCGAGATCTGCCCGACGGGCGCCACGAAGTTCGGCGATCGTGAAGCGCTGATTGCCGACGCAAAGGACCGGCTCCGCCAGAATCCTGGCAACTATATCAATCACATCTATGGCCTGGAAGAGGTGGGCGGGACCTCCGTGTTGATTCTCTCGGCGGTTCCGGTTGAATCCTACGGATACCCTGCCTCGGCGAAACTGGGTGAGACCCCGATGCCGGATTACACCTTCCGCGTTCTCTCGAAGATCCCCGACTTTGTTCCTTTGTGGGTCCTGGTGTTGGGCGGAGTGTATTGGATCACGCATCGCCGCGAAGAGGTAGCTCTGGCCGAAGCCTCCGAACATGGCGGCCAGCAAGGAGGCACGAAGTGAAGCTCAAACTGACCTTCTGGAAAGTAATTTTCTGCCTGATCATGGCGATGGGGCTGTACTCGGTGTTTGTGCGGTTCTATTACGGCATTGGCGCGGTCTCAAACATGAGCGACAAGTTTCCGTGGGGCATCTGGATCGGCTTTGATGTCCTGTGCGGCGTGATGCTGGCGGCGGGCGCATTCATTGTGACCGGCGCGGTATATCTGCTGAACATCCAGCGCCTGCATGCGATTGCGCGGCCGGCGGTGCTGACCGCGTTCCTGGGATATTGCCTGGTGATCGTGGGCCTGATGTTCGACCTGGGCCGCCCGTGGTTCATCTGGCACCAGTTGATCTACATGAATCCGCACTCGGTGATGTTCGAGGTCGGCTTCTGCGTGATGTTCTACACGACGGTGCTGATGTTTGAATTTTCAACCGCGGTCCTGGAGCGGTTCAACCTGGTGACGCCGCTAAAGTGGGTCAAGGCGGCGCTGATTCCGCTGGTGATCATGGGCATTCTGCTTTCGACCCTGCACCAGTCCTCACTGGGCACGCTGTATCTGATCATGCCAACGAAGCTGAATCCCTTCTGGTACTCCCCGGCGCTGCCGTTCTTCTTCTTTATTTCGGCGATTGCGGTGGGGCTGGCGATGACGATCTTCGAATCGTCGTTGAGTTCACGGGTATTTGGACGGCAGTTGGAGTTGCCGGTGGTCGTCGAACTGGGCGGCGCTCTCTATGTGACGCTGTGGGTTTACGCCCTGCTGCGCTTTGAAGACTACTTCCATCGCGGACAGCTCGGCAATATTCTGCGCCCCAGCTATGAAGCCTATTTCCTGTGGGTGGAGCTGCTGTTGGCCCTGGTCATTCCGCTGATTATTCTGTCATTCCGGAAGGGGCGGCTGAGCGGGTTCTGGCTGTACGTAGCCTCCTGCTCGACCCTGCTGGGATTCGTGACCAACCGGCTGAATGTTAGCATCACCGGCTTTGAGACCTGGGCCGGTCATCACTATTATCCGAGGTGGACGGAAGCCAGTATCACGGCGATGATCATTGCGATGGGATTTTTCATCTTCTCCCTGGCCGTGAAATATCTGCCTATCTTCGAGGATGAGCATCACGCGCCCGCGCCCGACCTGCCAACCTTGGAACTGGCGGAAACGCCGGACCCATTGCAGCAGTCTACGCTGGTGAACTGAACGGGAAGCGGGAGCGCCGGCAAACCGGGCGGTGCTCCCGCGGACCACTGGAGACGAGATGTTCCAGCACATCGTGTCGCGAGTAGAACACGTCAGCACAAAACTATTGGTTTTGTTATTGGCGTGCCTGGCGTGCGGCTCGGGAGTCCTCGGATACATCAACATCCGGCTGCACCGGCGCGACCTGCAGCAGGTTTCCCTGGAGCAGGCGATTGAGATCAGCGACTTCGTCCGGGACACGACCTACCGTTCGATGATGGCCAACAACCGGAAAGATCTCTACGACGCCATCCAGGGGATTGGCCATCACCACGAGGTAGAAGGCATTCGCATCATCAACCACGACGGGCGGGTGGCATTCTCCAGCGACTCGCGCCAGGCTGGCAACCTGATCCACCGCGACGGCTCGGAGTGCGTGGAATGCCACCAGGGCACCAACCAGCCCACGGCGCAAAAGCAGTTCCGGATTTACGATGCCGCCGGACCGGCGGGCAAGCACCGGGTGCTGGGCGTGATTGCGCCGATCCTGAATAGGCCGGAATGCTCCAACGCCGCCTGCCATGCCCATCCGGAGAGTCAGCGCATTCTCGGCATTCTGGACACCGGCCTGTCATTGCAGCGCGAGGATGCGAGCCTGGCGCAAAGCAGCCTGTGGGTGATTGTTCTGTTGCTTGCCGGAGGCGCGTGGATCGGTCTGTTGGTATGGATTGCGATTCGCACCGTGCTGCATGTCCCGTTGATGCGATTGGAGGAGGGGACCAGGCACCTTGCCGAGGGCGAGTTGGGCTACCAGATTCCGGTTGAATCCGCCGACGAACTGGGAAGGTTGGCGCGGGCATTCAACAGCATGAGCAGCCAGTTGCAGTCAGCGCAGCGTGAGATCACCAACTGGGCGCACACGCTGGAACATCGGGTGGAGCAGAAGACCAGCGAATTGCAGAACACCCAGCAGCAGATTCTGCAAGTGGAGCGCATGGTTGCCGTTGGCAAGATGTCGGCCGTGGTGGCCCATGAGATCAACAATCCACTGGCCGGAATCCTGACCTACTCCAAACTGCTGAAGAAATGGATTGAACGCGGCATCAGCGGCGAGGAGCAGAGGAAGGAAGCCATCGAATCGCTGGAACTGATTGCTTCCGAGAGCAAGCGCTGCGGTGAATTGCTGCACAACCTGCTGTCGTTCTCACGCACCTCGCCGATGAATCTGAGCCTTGCGGACCTGAACCTGGTGGTGACGCGGACGATCCGGTTGGTGGAGCACAAGGCGGAGATGAGCGGGGTCCAGCTCCAGATTGACCTGGACCGGAACCTGCCGCTGCTGCAATGCGATGCGGCGCAACTGGAACAGGTGACGCTGGCCCTGGTGATCAACGCCATTGACGCCATGCCGCACGGGGGCAACCTCTGGGTATCCACGCGCACTCTGCCGGGCACCGAGAAAATCGAACTGCAGGTGCGGGACGACGGCGTGGGCATCCCGCCGGAGATTCTGCCCCATATCTTCGATCCCTTCACCACGACCAAGGAAGTGGGCAAAGGGGTTGGGCTGGGGCTGGCCGTGTCCAAGGGAATTGTTGAGCGCCACGGGGGGCACATCGAGGTGGCTTCCGAGTTGGGGGTTGGAACCAGTTTCCAAATCATTCTGCCAGTGCATGCACTCCATACGGAACATGCACTGGCACAGTCTTCATTGAGTAATTGAGCGCGAGACGTAGCGGCGCGGGAGTGGGAACGTGAGCGAGAACAAGGGCCGTCTGCTGATTGTGGATGACGAGTTGAGCGTGCGCGATTCACTGAACAAGTGGTTCCGTGAAGAGGGTTACGAGGTGGGCACGGCGGAGAGCGCCAGCGAGGCGCTGTTGCGCCTGGCCGAACATCCATGGGACATTGCGCTGCTGGACATCAAGATGCGCGGAACCGACGGCATCGAGCTGCAGCGCAGGATTCACGAACTCGATCCCAAGCTGATCGTGATCATGATGACCGGCTATGCCTCGGTGGAGACGGCGGTGGCGGCCTTGAAGAACGGCGCCTACGACTACGTGACCAAGCCGCTGGACCCGGACGAGATCGCCCACCTGATGCACAATGCACTGTCTCACCGGGCGGCGCGGGAAGAAAATGTCCGTCTGCGGGAAACCGTGGACGAAGTGGCGCGGCCCGATCGCATGGTGGGCCAGAGCGCCGCGATGAAGCGAGTATTCGAGGCCATTGAAACCGTGGGTCCCACGGATGCGACGGTGCTGATTACGGGCGAAAGCGGCACGGGCAAGGAGTTGGTGGCGCGAGCCATCCACTTTGCCAGCCCGCGGCGCTACCATCCCCTGGTGGCCATTCACTGCGGAGCCTTGACCGAGACGCTGCTGGAAAGCGAGCTGTTCGGGCACGAGAAGGGCGCATTCACCGGAGCGCAGTACCGTAAGAAAGGCAAGTTCGAGATCGCCGAGGGCGGCACGGTCTTCCTGGACGAGATTGGCGACATCAGCCTGCGCACGCAGACCGACATGCTGCGGGTGCTGCAGGAGCGGGAAATCGTGCGGGTCGGTGGAAATACCTCCATCAAGGTGGACTTCCGCTGCGTGGCGGCGACCAACAAGCCGCTGGAACAGGCGATTGACGAGGGCCGATTCCGTCCCGATCTTTACTACCGGCTGAATGTTTTCCGCATTGAGTTGCCACCGCTGCGCGAACGCCGCGACGACATTCCGATGCTGGTGGATCACTTTATGCGCAAGTTCTCGCGCGACATGAACAAGAAAATTGTGCGGGTAAATCCGCGCGCGATGGATCTGTTGCAGCAGTATCATTGGCCGGGAAACATTCGCGAACTGGAGAACGCCGTGGAACGGGCCATGGTGGTATCGCAGGAGCCGGAGCTGCGCGAACGCGACTTCACCATCCAGCCGCATGCCACCACGGCGGCGCCGCTGCCCGACGCGCGCTCGCTGGAGGACATGGAGAAAACGCACATCCTGCGGGTGCTGGACGAGTGCGGAGGCAACCAGACGCGGGCGGCGGAGATTCTGGACATCGACCGGGTGACGTTGCACCATAAACTGAAGAAATACGGTTGGAGCAAACAAGCTCTAACGGCTCCTGAAATTCGATGAGGTTATTACAGTTGTTGCCCATCGGAGGGCCGCACGCACCGATGATGGATTGGCTGAGCTCGGAACTGTCGGAAGCCTTTCATATCCGCTGCGAGATTTTGAGCCCTCCATTGCGGCCTGACTTCGCCTTCCACGCCGAGCGCGGACAGTACCACTCCAGCGAGTTGCTGGGGCGGATGCAACAGTATGCCAGTTGGAAGACCTGGCGGGTGCTCGGAGTCACGCCGGTCGATCTGTATATCCCGATTCTGACCTTTGTCTTCGGCGAAGCGCAGTTGGGCGGAAAGTGCTCGGTGGTTTCCTATGCGCGGCTGCGGCAGGAGTTCTATGGGTTGCCGGCGGATTTGAACCTGCTGTCGCGCCGCTTGCTGATCGAGTCGATCCACGAACTGGGACACACCCTGGAACTGCACCACTGCGACGATTACCGCTGCGTGATGTCCAGTTCGCACGCCGTGGAGTGGATTGATTTGAAAGAGCAGACGTTCTGCATGGACTGCGCGGCCAGGGCGCAGGCGCTGGCGCGGAAGTAGAAGTTTTCCCTCGCAATGAAAGCAGCGATTCGCTCCCCGCTCATGGTGGGCTTGCGCGCCAGGGGTGCGCAGCGGAACCACATCGGTTACAAACGTCTGTGATCACACGGCCGCGGCGATGGCTGCGGCGAATAGTACAATCGGCCTTTCCGCACCCGGGGCTCCGGAAGCGCGAAGCCGCGGTGCAAGGAGAGTTGCATTGATTGTTGCCGGCGTGATGAGCGGGACTTCTGCCGATGGCGTGGACGTGGCTATTGTCCGGCTGAGCGGACGGCGCTTGCGGATGCATTTTGAGCTGCTCGCGCAGCGCGCGTTTCCCTTTCCTACCAAGGTGCGCGCGGCCGTACTAGGAGCAATGAATGCACGCTCGATCGCCGTGAGCGAGCTTGCCCGGTTGAATTTCCGGCTGGCGGAGATCTATGCCGATTGCGTGCGGCGCACCGGGCGCCGGGCGGGAGTGGTTTGCGAACTGGTGGGCTGCCATGGGCAGACGATTTATCACCAGGGGAAGGCCGCGCCATACCTGGGGCGCAACCTTGCCTGCACCTGGCAGATTGGCGACGGTTCGGTGTTGGCCACGCGCCTGGGAATTCCCGTGGTAAGCGATTTTCGTCCGGCGGATATGGCAGCCGGAGGACTGGGCGCGCCACTGGTTCCCTTCCTTGACCTGCTGGTCTTCCGCCATCCCAAACGGGGACGGATCGTGCAGAATATCGGCGGCATCGGCAACCTGACGGCAATCCCCGCGGGGGGTGACGCCAGCCAGGTGCGTGCCTTCGATACCGGGCCGGGAAACATGGTGATCGACGCGGTTTGCGAGCGGCTCTTTGGCGTCTCGTTTGACGACAAGGGACGGTTGGCGGCCAAAGGCAAGGTGCTCGGCGCGGTGCTCGAGAAGCGCATGGCAGACGAGTTCTTCCGGCGCAAGGGACCCCGCACCGCGGGGCGTGAGGAGTTTGGGCAAGAGTACACGGAGGCGTTCCTGCAGCAATGCGCGGGGGCCGGCAAGCACGACGTGCTGGCGACGGCGACGGCCCTGACGGCGCGCTCGATCGGTGCGGCAGTACGCGGGCTTCTGAAGCAGGATCGATACCACGACCTGTTTGTTTCCGGCGGCGGAACGCGCAACCTGACCCTGATGGAGATGATTCGCCACGAGGCCGCCCCACTTGGCATGGAGGTGTCGCCGACGGATGCGGCGGGCGTGCCATCACAGGCAAAGGAGGCCGTTGCCTTCGCGCTGCTCGCCTACCAGACATGGCATCGCCAGACCGCCAACATTCCCGGAGCGACGGGGGCCAGCCGTGAGGTGATTCTGGGCAAGGTGAGCTATGTATAGCCGCGCCCTGGCCCTGCCCGTGCTGGCGCTCTGTCTGGCCCTGGGCGGATGCGCGCACCAGCGTCCGGATCCGGCAACCGCCGTGATCCTGATCGAAAGCTCACCTTTGAACCTGGACCCGAGGATTGGAACCGATGCTCAGTCGGAGCGCATCGGCGAGCTGCTATTCGAGGGGTTGGTGCGGCGTGACGACAACTTTGAGCTGAAACCCCGGCTGGCCGAGAGCTGGGAGATCCCCAATCCTCTCACCTACATTTTTCACCTCCGCCACGACGTGCGCTTCCACGATGGCCGGGCGATGACCTCGGCGGATGTGAAATGGACCCTGGATTCGCTGCGGGACGGGACGGTGCGTTCGGCAAAGAGCAGCGCCTACCGGTACGTGGACCGGGTGGAAGCGCCGGACGCATTTACCGTTACGGTCCGGCTGACGGAGCCATTTGCAGCGCTGCTTTGGAACCTGTCCGACGGGGCCATGGGAGTGGTGCCCAAGGGTTCGGGAGAGGAGCTGGCGCGGAATCCGGTCGGCACCGGACCCTTCCGCTTCGTCTCCGAGGCGCAGGATCGCGATGTGGTGATTGCGCGCAACGATCAGTATTGGGGCAAGCGGGCGGGACTGGCGCGAGTGCGCTTCAACGTGGTCCCGGATGCGACAACACGGGCGCTGGAGTTGCGCAAAGGCTCCGCCGATGCGGAGATTAACGCACTGCCGGGAGACATGATTCCGGCCTTGGCGCGGCAGCCGCAACTGGTTGTGGACCGCGCGCCGGGAACCAGCTACCAGTACCTGGCAATGAACCTCCGCGATCCGATCCTGAAGCACGAACGGGTGCGGCAGGCGCTCGCCTATGCCATCGACCGACCGCCCCTGATCCACTATCTCTGGCGCGACATGGCGCGTCCGGCGAACAGCGTTCTGCCGCCGCAGCATTGGGCCTACGACGCCGCGGCAAAGCAGTATCCCCACGATCTGGCGAAGGCGCGCGCGTTGCTGGATGAAGCGGGATATCCCGCCGGGACGGACGGCGTGCGTTTCCACCTGGTGATGAAGACTTCGACCGACGAGAGTACACGGCTGCTCTGCGCCGTGCTGCAACAGCAGTTGCGCCAGGCAGGCGTGGCGCTGGACATCCGCAGCTATGAGTTTGCAACGTTCTATGCGGACGTGGTGAAAGGCGCGTTTCAACTCTATTCGCTGCGCTGGGTGGGGGGAAGCAACCAGGACCCGGATGTCTTTGAGAACGTTTTCGACACGGCGAGTTTCGCTCCCAAACGCGCCAATCGCGGTTATTACTCGAATCCCGAGGTGGACCGTCTGATTGCCGAAGGGCGGCGCAGCGTGGACGAGCCAGAGCGCGCGGCGGACTACACCGCAATCCAGGAAATACTCAACCGTGAACTGCCCTATGTGCACTTGTGGTGGGCGGACAATGTACTGGTGCGCACCCGCAGGCTGGAAAACGTACATCTCAGCCCGGCTGGAAACTATGACTTTCTGCGCGATGCGACCCTGACCTATTGATCAGCATTGTTCACGCGATCTTAACCTGGAATAGCCTCCGGGTGAGCCGGATTGCAGTAAGATAACAGCGGTACGGAGGATCGAGTGCCAAAGTTTGAGGAATGCCTGCAAAGGCTGGAAGTAATCGTCAAGGAAATGGAACGAGGCGATTTGCCGTTGGAACAGTCGTTGAAGCTTTTTGAAGAAGGCATTTCACTTTCCGGTTCTTGCAAAAGAGAGTTGGAAGAGGCTGAAGGCAAAATTGAGATTCTTTTGAAAGACGATGGAAAGCTGCGAGCCGAGACGTTCGGCGAAAGCAGCGAGAACATGTAGGAGGAGGTAAGCGTCTCCCGCGGGAAGCAACGAGAGCTCTTTCCGACCGCCAAGCCGCAAGGCGAGGGCAGTTGCAGTACGGAGAGAATATGCCGTCACGCACCGTTGTCATAGCACAGAACGATCCCATCATTGCATTGGGACTTGCGAATGACCTTCATGCGTATTTTGCCCGGGTAACCGTGGCAGACAGCGTAGTGGAGCTGCATACATTACTGGCGCGCCATGAAGCGCGCGTGGCCGTGCTCGACCTGGAATTGGTAAACGTGGACGAAGTGAACCGGCTGGCACGCTCTTTTGGCGATCTGACAATTGTCTGTACCCATCGCTCGCCAGACGAGCAGATGTGGATGGCCGCACTGAATGCTGGAGCCGTCGAATTCTGCCATCCGCAGGATATCCGTTCCATCTTGAACGCCTGGCGTAACGGTTTCAGACACCACCTCGCAGCCGCCGCCTAGAAACATTCAAAGACTCTTTGGCCCCGCCCGGTGCGGGGCTTTGTTGTCTGTTGCAGGGAGATGTGGAAGCAAAGCTGCGCGCCCACCGCGCCGGGGCATCCTTCCTCAGGAAGACCTCCGCGGTGAGGGAGGCGCAGGCACCGGCAAAGAGCCCAGGCCGCTGCGCCAAAACTTTCCAATCCGAAACGCACTGGTTTCAAAGCCCATACGCTGGTAAACTTTGGAGCGTCCATGTTGAAAGAAACTCTGCTCCAAGGCCAGAAGATTGCCGACGCGGCGCTGGAACGCCTGCTGCCGGCAGCGACCCAGTATCCGTGTTCGATCCATCGGGCCATGCGCCACAGCGTCTTTGCTGGGGGCAAGCGGCTGCGTCCCATCCTGTGCATGGAGGCGGCGCGGATGGTGAGCGGCGCCCTGCCGGAAGGCATTGACGAGCTGGGCGCGGCCATCGAAATGCTTCACACCTACTCGCTGGTGCACGACGACCTGCCGGCGCTGGATAACGACGACCTGCGCCGCGGCCGGCCCACCTGTCACAGGGCATTTGGCGAGGCTACGGCCATCCTGGCTGGAGACGCTTTGCAGACCCAGGCCTACGAAGTGATGGCGCGGCTGAAGTGTCCGGCCGAGGCGCGGGTGCAAATCATTGCAGAGCTGGCACACGGCACCGGAACGATCGACGGCATGATCGGCGGCCAGGTGGTGGATCTGGAGTCTGAACACGTCCGGCCTGACCTGCCCACGCTGGAATACATCCACCGGGCCAAGACCGGCGCGTTGATTGTCTCTTCCCTGCTGACGGGTTGCTACTACGTGGGCGCAAAGGCCGTGGAGATCCAGCGGGTGCGCGAGTTCGGACGGGCGGCGGGACTGGCCTTCCAGATTGCCGACGATATCCTCGACGTGACCCAGACCAGCGAACAGCTCGGCAAGACCGCCGGCAAGGATATGGCGGCCGAAAAGGTCACTTACCCGGCGCTGTTCGGGCTGGCCAAGGCCGAAGAGATGGCAGCGCAACTGACGCGCTCGGCGTGCTCGGTGCTGGACAGTTTCGGAGATCGGGCCAACACTCTGAAGGAACTGGCGCGCTACCTGGTAGAGCGCAAGAAATAGTTTCTGGCGGCGCGCCTGCCCACTACTGCACGGGCACATCCCAGTAAAATTTGGGAAAAATTTCCAGCGGAATGTCCCTGGTTGACTCCAGCGAAGCCCGGAGCGAGGACCCCACGCTGCCGTAACGGGCAAACCACTGCTCGGCGCGGAGCCGGTCTCCGCTGGCCTCCATCTCGAGCAACTCCCGGTTGAGTGCGGCGATGGCTGCGGGGAGTTTGGGCTCATCGAGGGCAAACACCACGCGCGCGGTGCCACGGCCACGGATTCCGGGGTGAGAGACGATCGCGCCCTGCTCGACGAGGTAGTTGAACTCCATGAGTTGAGCGCGATTGCGCGCTTCGCTGGCGCCCAGGCGGCGCACCGAGTGCAGCAGGCTCGCCAGGTAGCAGGCGTCCACCTCCCGCTCGCGCTCCGGCGGCAACACGTTGTGTTCAACCATCCAGCGCATGGCGTACATTCCGGCGACATCGGCCTTGGCTTCTTCCAGCGGTACGTAGATGGGGCCAAGCGCCTCAGAGATCGAGAGCTGCTTGCCGTTGACGCGGGCGGAGGCGGGACCGAGATCGCGCCCGATCTCCCGCATGACGAGCCAGTTGAGATAGCCGCCGGAGGTGGGCTCACCGGACTCCGATGGGTCTATCATTTTGCGCGCCTGCGGTTGGATGACGGAGCGGAACTCGGCCTCCGCGAAGTTCTTGAAGAAGATTTTCTTTCTGCCGCCGTCCGCACCAATGGGGAGGGTGACGGCAAGCGCCTGCTCGCCGTGCAGGAAGTCTCCACTGCGGAAGGGCGAATCGGCGACCTCCATCGAGGTCTGGCCCGCAATGGCAGGTTTGTCGGCGGCGGCCAGCGGAAGCGACTGCTGAATCTGCGCCATGCTGGGCCAGAGAAGCTCGACTTTGCGGCTCTCCTCGCCGTCACGAATCAGGATGGCCGCGCCGTAGGAGGTCTTCACCCCGAGAAGCTGATCGAGGCTGGTCCGGTAGGGTGCAAAAATCAGGTCGATCCTGGGCGAGTTGAGACCGAGCCAGAGCCGGTCGCTGGCCTGGTAGTCGTCGCTGAGCAGGGCACTGGCGCGGGAGCGGAGGAATGCGGCGAACGCGGCATCGTCGCTGAGTGCGGCGGCTTCGCGCAGATCGCCTGCCGCCTCCAGCAGCGGCGCGCGGAAGGCCGAGCGAAACGGGAGTCCAACCAGTTCGGATCCCATGGCGCGAACCAGGGTGTAGGGGCTGTAAAGTTCGGCGTGGGCATCGGGATGCGCGGCGGCGTAGCTCTCGACGCTCTGCCGGGTTGCGCCCTCGGGATACAAGCCTCGGCCGGCGGGCGCCAACTGGCGGGTCACAAAGCTGCGGTTGCCGTCGAGCAGATCGTATTGGCCGCCGTTGATGAACAAATAGCGCAGAATCTGCCGGTCGCGCGCGGCGGCGGAGCCCTTGAGCTGCGCCTGGAGGGTGAGCGCGTAAGGATCGTTCTGGCGCCAGTAGATGGATTCAAGGCGGCCGGCGGCGTCGGCCAGTTTGGCGATCATCTTGACCTCGCGCGGGCTGAGTCCCTGGCTGCGGAAAGGCATCTCCACGCTCTGCCAGCGCGCCATGCGGCTGGCGAGATCGGCGGGCGTCTTGAGCTGCGCGCCGCTGGGAGCCGAGCCGCCGATGGGGAACTTTCGTGGCGGCGGGACGTGGCCCGGCTGCGCCGCGCAGGGCGCGGCTAACAGTGCGAAAAGAAGTGCGGCGGAGAACCGGGCGGAGCGCATGGCGCGGAAATCGATCATGCAATCAGATTGTAGCAACCGCCGGTATACGGATGGGCGGGCGCATCGGAGCGCCCACCGCTTTCCCTGCGGTTAGGGCAGGTTCCATGGCGCCGGAGGTTTGGATTTTGCCGCTCCCTTGCGCGGAGAGATCAGTTGATCCGCGCGGCGGGCTGCATTGAGCGGAATGGAGGACTTTGCAAACGTGGGCTTGATGTTGGGGCCAAAGAGAGGATCGTTGGCGGCGACGACCGAGACGTCCACATCGGCAATCGTCGTCTTCAGGGCTGTGTTGGTGGCGTCGATGAATGCATTGGCGACCAGCGCGTACCCGGTGTTGGTGGGGTGGATCCCATCGAGGCTGAAGAGTCCGCCCAGGAAGGTTGCAGTCGCGTTGTAGCTGTTGATGGTGATGCCGTTCTGAGCCAGGTTCTGGATGAGGGTGTGAATGTCGACGAGTACGCCTCCGACGGCGCTCACTTCCTGGGCGATGGCTGCGTTGTATTGGTTGACCGTGGTCTGGATCGTGGAAATTTCGGTGGGGTCGAGGAAGCCCGCGTCCGTCAGTGGAGTGGGCGTCTGGTTCTGCAGGATCGCCGTGATCGCGGCCTGCACCTGGCCCAGGCCGGTGGCGTTGACGAGGTCGCCGGCCTGAATGCCGAGATCCGTGGCCGCCTGTGCTGGCGTCAGGCCGGTCGCCGCCGCTACCTCGGCGATGATTGTGGCTGCCGGAGTGAGATACGGCACCACGGTGACATCGGGAACGTTGGCGACGATCAGCTTGGCTTTGGTCTGCGAGTGCAGCGTGGAGAGCAACTGCTGGAACTCCTGGGTGAACGTGGCCACCGAGGTCATGGAGGTGGGCGTGCCGCTTTCGTCCGCCTGCAGGGCATCGTTGCTGCCAATCCAGACGAACAGCACCGTCGGATTCAGTTGGATGGCCAGGTTCATCTGGCTCTTGTCATTGCCGAGGGGAAGGCCGAGGACAAAGTCGGTCATTAATTCCTCGCCGGTGGTGGGCACGAGGGTCGGCGTAGTGTTGATGAGGTCGCTGAGCTGGTGCCCGGGAACCGCGAGATCGGTGGGCTGGACCAGGGGGTTATCGCGGCCGATGGTGACGCCGGATGACTGCGTGATAACGGGCGGAGGGCCGAGGCTGGTCAGTTGGAGCACGGCCGGAGCGCCGGGCGCGGCAATCAACGGCAAGGTGAGAGTGGCTTTTGCCTGGGTGGTAACCAGGCTGGCCCAGCCGTGGGGCTGCTGCGTATCGAGCAGCGAACCGTTCTGGTAACCGGCGCTGAGAGAATCACCGATGACCACCGTGTTTGCGAAGTCGGGCGTGCCGGAGCCATTTCCTGGATTACCGCCGGTGCCCCCGCAGCCGACGAGGGGCGCAATCAGCAGGCACGCGGAAACGGCAAGTGCGAGAGAACGTTGATTCGCTGTCATGGCTTGGATTACCTCGGGTCGAGTTGAGTGGAACCTGAACGCGTCAGCACGTCAGCAGATTGGATGCGCTTATGAGGCGGGTGACGCAGTTTTAATCGCGTTCGGCGCCATCAACACTCAACTGCCGGCGAAGGCTCTGGCCCAGACCAATCCCGGCGCGGCGCAAGCGCGCCTATCCTTTACACTGTTTTCGTAGGGCTTGGCGGATGGACAAACGATGCAGGAGCTGAGGACAACGCGCCAGACATTGATGATCGATGCCGACGACACCCTGTGGGAAAACAATATTTACTTTGAGCGCGCCATCGCAAACTTTATCTCGTTCCTCAATCATCGCCACTTTACGGCCGCCGAGGTGCGGCGGAAGCTGAACGAGGTGGAGCACGAGAACATTCTGAAGCTGGGCTACGGCCTGCACAGCTTTGCGGCGGCGCTGGCAGCGACCTTCGAGCGGCTCTCGGTGGAACCGCTGACGCCGGCCCTGCATGAGACAATTCACGGCTTTGCCGCGGCCATCGCCGGGCAGCCCATCGAGCTGCTCAAGCACGTCGGGCCCACGCTCGACGAGCTGCACCGGCGGCACCAGTTGCTGCTGGTGACCAAGGGCGACATAAGCGAGCAGACGGGCAAGGTGGAACGCTCCGGGTTGAAGCCGTACTTTGAGGCCGTGGAAGTGGTGGCGGAAAAAGACGCGGAGAGCTATCGCGCCATCGTTCGAAAATACGGGCTGGAACCCGGCACAACCTGGATGGTCGGCAACAGTCCCAAGTCCGACATCAATCCGGCGCTTGCGGCGGGATTGAACGCCGTGTTCATTCCTCACGCCGACACCTGGGTTCTGGAGCACGCCGAGCTTGCAACGGCGACGGAGCCGCAGCAATTGCTGACCCTGGAGCGCTTCGGGCTGCTGAGCGAAGTGTTCTGAGGCGCTCAGCCGGCGAACGGAACGCCCGCGCGGGCTAATCAGTATTTCAGCAAGACATCCTCGCCGTCAATGGCCAGCTCGAAGACCTTCACCGAGGCGCCGGGGCGGTTGATGCACTTGCCGGTGGCGGGATTGAATTCCCATCCATGCCAGGGGCAAACCAGTTTCCCGTCTTCGATCGTGCCCTCGGCCAAGGGTCCTCCTTTGTGCGGGCAAACATTGCCCAGGGCCACAAGTGCGCCGTTGGCATGGGCGACGCAGACCGTGCTGGAGCCGAAGGGAAATTCGCGCAATCCGCCCTCCGGCGGAAGTTCGGAAACACTGGCGATCCGGGTAGACTGGCTCATCCCTGCAACATATCACGGCGGGACATGGCGGCTGGCCCACCCTCGACGGACGGGCGGCAATCCGGGGCGGCCGTGCCAGCCTGGAAGCCGGGCTGAGAGTGGAACTTGCCGGGACCTGCGCACGTATCAGGCCGTGGAAGTGCCAGCCGCACTGCGCAGGCGGACTTGGCGCTCTTGCACCCGTCGTGAACATGATTCTGCTCACCCTAACCGGAAACCGCCGTCCAAACGGCAGGGAGGAAAAAGCATGCTGAGTCGAAACAGGAAGGCGCTGCTGCTGGCGCCGTTGTTAGCCGTTGCCATTGCCGCTCTGCCCGCCTGGGCCGAGGAGCGCGAGGAGTTCCACAAAACCGTACCCATGGACGCCAATGGAAGCTTCTCGCTGAAAAACGTCAATGGCGGCATCACCATCGCTGCCTGGGACAGGAATGAGGTTCAGATCGACGCGGTGAAGACCGCCAGCTCCGAGCAAAAGCTGCGCGAGGTGCGCATCGAGGTGGCCGGCAGCGGACACTCGGTGGACGTGGAGACGAAGTATCCCGACCATGACAATAACAATCCCGCAAAGGTCGAGTACCGCATCCGGGTGCCGTGGGGGGCGCGGTTGTACGAGGTGGAAACCGTGAACGGCGGGATTCACATTGACGGTCCGCGCGGACGGATCAAGGCCGCCACGGTGAACGGCACCACGGAGGTGTGGAACGCAGGCGATGAACTCGAAGCCAGTACGGTGAACGGCGACGTGAAGGCTTCGCTGAGCAATGCCGGACGGCACCCGGTGAAGCTGAACACGGTAAACGGAACCGCGGCGCTGGCGATGTCTGCCACCGCGAACGCGCACCTGGTGGCCGCCACCGTGCATGGAGAGATTCACTCCGATCTGCCGCTCCAGGTGGAAAAGTCGAGGTACGCGCCGGGAGCAAACGTGGACACGAACCTGGGCTCCGGTGGCGCCACCATTGATCTGGAGACGGTGAACGGCAGTATCTATCTGCACAAAAATTGAAGGAGCTGGACCCGGCGCTCGGAAGAATTGCCGATTGCCCACATTCGCAAACAGGCGGCGCATGTGGGCCACCGGCCGCCAGGTCAATTCGCCAGCTCCCGTTGCGGAGCGCGTTAATACGCGTGCAGCTTGAGGAGAGCGGCGAAGATGTCATCGGCCTGCGGTAGGATGACGTTTTCCAGCTCCGGTTGGTAGGCGACGAAGGTATCCTTGGCCCCCAGGCGGCTGACCGGGGCGTCGAGCTGGTCGAACAGCTCACTGCCGATGCGGGCGGCGATCTCGGCGCCGTATCCCCAGCTCAGCATGTCTTCATGCACGACGAGCACGCGGCTGGTTTTGCCGACCGAGGCGGCGATGGTCTCGAAGTCGTAGGGATTCAGGGTGCGCAGGTCGAGCACCTCGACGCTGATTCCCTGCTCGCGCTCCAGGCGCTGCGCCGCCTGCAGGGTGCGCGGCACGGTGGCGCCGTAGGTGACTACCGTGATGTCGGTTCCCTGCTTCCAGATGCGCGCCTTGCCGAACGGAATGGTGTAGTCCGGGCCGGGATAGGGGGCGCGTCCGAAAGGCTCGCGATAGAGACGCTTGTGCTCGAGAAACAGCACCGGATCGTCGCAGCGGATGGCGGTGCGCAGCAAGCCCGCCGCGTCCTGCGCGTTGGAGGGAAAGACCACGTGCATGCCGGGCGTGTGGGTAAAGATGCTCTCACCGCACTGCGAGTGATAGACGGCGCCGCCGGTGAGATAGCCTCCGATGGCGACGCGGATCACCGCCGGGCAGGAGAACGCACCATTGGAGCGCCAGCGGATCAGCGGCAACTCATTGCGCAGCTGGTGCATGGCCGGCCATATGTAATCGAAAAACTGAATCTCCACCACCGGCTTGAGGCCGCGCGCGGCCATGCCCAGGGCGCGGCCCACGATGTTGGCTTCGGCCAGCGGCGAATTGAAGACGCGCTCCGAACCAAACTCGCGTTGCAACCCGGCGGTGAGCTTGAAGACTCCACCCTTGCCCTTCAGCTTTTTGTCTTCCAGATACTCGTGGTTGGAGCAGTCGGCGATGTCTTCGCCAAACACCACCATGCGCTCGTCGCGGCGCATCTCGTCGCGCAGGCAGGTATTGATCAGGTCGGCCATGGTGCGGTCGCCGCCCTCGCTGGCCGGAACGGCGGCAAAGCTCTCGGCGCCGGGCTTCAGATCCTCCGAAACCACGTGACGGGCGTAGCTGGAAGGTTCCGGGAATGGCGCATCGAGGGCCGCATCGCTGGCCGCGTGCACCTCGACCTCAACCTCGCGCTGCAACTTCTGCGCCGCCGCCGCGTCCAGAATTCCCTCGGCGATGAGGAACGCCTGCAGGCGCGTGATGGGGTCGCGCTCAGCTTCCCGTTTGCGCTCGCCCTCGGGACGGTAAAGCTTCTGATCGTCGGAAAGCGAGTGCGAATAGGGGCGGATCACGTGGCCGTGCACCAGGGCGGGCCCGTGGCCGGCGCGGATGTATTCCACGGCGCGGCGCATCGCGGCTAAACTTGCCAGCAGGTCCGTGCCGTCGCACTCTTCCAGGTGGAAGTTCGGGAAGTTGGCTACCAGGCGGCTGATGCTGCCGCCCGGCGTCTGGTATTGGACCGGAACCGAGATGGCGTAGCCGTTGTCCTCGATCACATAGAGCAGCGGCAGTTTGCGGTTGGAGGCCGTGTTCAGCGACTCCCAGAATTCTCCCTGCGAGGTGGTGCCTTCGCCGCTGGAAACGAAGGTGACTTCGTCGCCATGATGCTGGACATCCTTGTACTGGCGGTAATCGCCGTCCACCCTGGCGGCAGCCGCGGGATGATGCGTGAAGTAGCGTCCGGCCTCGGCGCAGCCCACGGCCTGCAGAAACTGGGTTCCGGTGGGCGAGGAGGTGGTAAAGATGTTGTGTTCGCGGCTGCCCCAGTGCGATGGCATCTGGCGGCCGCCGGAAGCCGGGTCGGCGGCCGCGCCGACCGCCTGCAGGAGCATGGCTTCGGCGCTGACGCCCAGGGCCAGGCAGAGAGCGCGGTCGCGATAGTAGGGAAAGAACCAGTCATAGCCGGAGCGCAGGTTGGCGGCGGCGGCCAGCAACAGGGCCTCGTGCCCGGCACAGGAAATTTGAAAGAAAACCTTCTGCTGGCGCTTGAGCAGGATTTCGCGATCGTCGATGCGCCGCGAAAGCAGCATGAGCCGGTACAACTCCAGCAACTGCCGCGCCGAGAGTCCCTCGTACGTCTGTTCCGCCGTGACCCCATCGCTCTGCACAACCTTGGACGACATTCGCGCTTCCCTCGATGAAAAAACGGCCATTTCTCCAAGCTCTCAGAGACGGGCCGAACGCACAATTGTAAACGAAATCGGCGCGTTGCCCACTCGGGCGTCCGCCAGAGGATATACTGAGAATGAGATGATCGAGACGAGGCGGCCGATTCCAGCCGCAAACATAAAACTGCTTATCTGGGACATGGACGGTACGCTGGTGGATAGCGCGCTGGACCTGGCTCTCGCCATTAACGCCATGCTACGCCATCTCAAGCTCTCTGAGCTGCCCGTCGAGTTGATCGCCAGCTACATCGGCAACGGCATCACGGACCTGGTTCGCCGCTCCCTGGGCGATACCAAGGACGACGTCCTGCTGCAAAACGGGCTGGCGTATTTCATAAAGTATTATGACGCCCACAAACTGGACCACACCCACGCCTTTTCCGGGGTGATGGATACACTGGCCGCAATCCAGCAGCACAGCAACCTGAAAATGGCCATCCTGACCAACAAGTCCGAGGGCCTCTCGCGCGGGGTCTGCGATGGCCTGGGACTGACGCGTTTCATGACGGGGATCTACGGCGGCGACAGCTTCGCCACCCGCAAGCCCGACCCGCTGGGCGCGCACACTTTGATGCAGCAGCACGGCGCGCTGCCCACCGAGGCCGTCATGATCGGCGACTCGCTGAATGACATACTGACGGCGAACAACGCCGCCATGTTCTCGGTCGGCGTCAGCTACGGCCTAGGCCCGGAAGCGTTGAAAAAGCATCCTCCAGACGTGATGATCGACCGTCCCGAGGAGTTGCTGGAACTTCTGGGACTGCGGAACGGCGGATAGCCCGGACCTGGGGCGGTTGCGAATTCGCCGGAAAACGGCGATTTCTTGTTATCTTCGTCTGCGCCACCGTGACGCCTCTGCGGCGGCGCAGACGGCATCACACCAGCTTGTCTCGCCATCGTTTGGACGCGATCTTTCTCCGCAACGGCCATCTTTGTGGTCCCGATGAGAATGGTCGCGATGACGATGTGGCCGGAATCAGCCCGCAGCGCCATCAACGGACTAAATCTCTGGACGTAGGATGGCAATGTTCAGTACGCTTGAGTAGACCTCGGAGCCAGTTTACCGTACCGCTACTCCTGCGGAGGTTCACACTTTCCAGGTTTTGCTCTGCATGGAGCCATCTCTTATGTTCAAAATCGTGGAAGCCCGCAGTGTCGGCTTCAAGATCAAGCAGTTTGTCATCGAAGCGCCGCGCATCGCCCGCAAGCAGCGGCCCGGGCAGTTCATCATCCTGCGTTTGCATGAAAACGGCGAACGCATTCCTTTGACCATCAAGGCTTCCGATCCCAAGGCCGGCACGGTCACCATCGTCGCCCAGTCCATCGGCAAGACTACCTCCCTGCTGAACTGTCTGGAGACGGGCGACTACATTCTGGACATCGTGGGCCCGCTCGGCCATCCCTCGGAAATCGAAAACTTCGGCACCGTGGCGATTCTGGCCGGCAGCGTAGGCACGGCCATGGCACTGCCTACCGCACATGCGCTCAAGCAGGCGGGCAATCACGTGGTGTTCATCGAAGGGGCGCGCAACACCGAGATGGTGGTGTTTGAAGATGAGGTGCGCGACGCCAGCAGCGAAACCTACATCATGACCGACGACGGCAGCTACGGCGAAAAAGGTCTGGTCACGAAAAAGCTCAATGACCTGCTGGCCGCCGGACGCAAAATCGACTTTGTGCTGGCGGTTGGCCCGGTGCTCATGATGCGCGCCGTGGCCCAGGTAACCGCGCCGCTCGGCATCAAGACCATGGTGAGTTTGAACTCCATCATGGTGGACGGCACCGGCATGTGCGGCGGCTGCCGCGTGCTGGTGGGCGACAAGAGCAAGTTTGCCTGCGTCGATGGACCGGAGTTCGACGCCTCCACGGTGAATTTTGAGGTGCTGATGCAACGCAACGCCATGTACCGCGACAAGGAAGCCGAATCGCTGAAGCGCTTTGAGGAAAACAAGGACGCGGAAGTGGCGCAGGTGCGGGCACAGTTCGCCAAGGCGGAGGCGCACCATGGCTGAGAAAAATACTCTTTCCAATAAAGAGCGGATGAAGATTGCGCGCATCCACATGCCGGAGCAGGACCCGGAGCTTCGCAGTCACAATTTTGAGGAAGTGAACCAGGGCATTTCGGCGGCGGATGCGCGCACCGAGGCTACCCGCTGCATTGGTTGCGGCAAGCCCGGCTGCGTGCTGCAATGCCCGGTGGGAGTGAAAATCCGCGAAGTGGTGGACCTGATCTACGCCGGCGACTACCTGGCGGCGGCGGCCAAGATGCGCGAAGACAACGCCCTGCCCGCCATCACCGGCCGCGTTTGTCCGCAGGAGAACCAGTGCGAGGGGGGATGCGTCGTCGGCAAGAAAGGCGATCCCATTGCCATCGGCAACCTGGAGCGCTTCATCGCCGACTACGAGCGCAACAGCGGACAACTTGGACTGCCCCCGAACGCCGCGCCCACAGGGAAAGCCGTGGCCATTGTCGGCAGCGGTCCGGCCGGGCTCTCGGCCGCCGGAGACCTGATCCAGAAGGGCCACCGGGTGCGCGTCTTTGAGGCGCTGCACGAGTTGGGCGGCGTGCTGGTCTACGGCATCCCGGAGTTCCGCCTGCCCAAGACCATCGTCAAGGGCGAGGTGGACAACCTGCGCAAGATGGGCGTGGAGTTCGAGACCAACGTCATCGTCGGCAAAAGCGTGACCATTGACGAGCTGATGCGCGACGAGCACTACGACGCCGTCTTTGTGGCCACCGGCGCGGGACTGCCCAAGTTCCTCGGCGTGCCGGGCGAGCACCTCAACGGGGTTTACTCGGCCAATGAATTCCTCACTCGCGTGAACCTGATGCGCGCCTACAAGTTTCCCGAAGCCGACGAGCCGGTGTACGACTGCCGCGACCGCAACGTGATCGTGGTGGGCGGCGGCAACACCGCCATGGATGCGGTGCGCACGGCGCGGCGGCTGGGAGCGAAAACGGCAACCCTGGTCTATCGCCGCTCCGCCGAGGAGATGCCGGCGCGCGCCGAAGAGGTGAAGCACGCCCGCCAGGAGGGCGTGGAGTTCCGCATGTTGACCAATCCCGAAGAGTTCCTGGGCAACGAAAAGGGCTGGCTGACCGCAGCCCGTTGCGTGCGCATGGAGCTGGGCGCGCCCGACGCTAGCGGACGCCGCAGTCCAATCGAGATCAAAGGCTCGGACTTTATTCTGCCCGTGGATGTGGCCGTCATCGGCGTCGGCACCACGGCGAATCCGCTGGTGCAGAGCACCACGCCGGACCTGAAGACCACCTCGCGCAACTACATTCTGGCTGACCCGGTGACCACCCGCACCTCCAAGCGCGGCGTTTTTGCCGGAGGCGACATCGTCACCGGCGGCGCCACGGTAATCCTCGCCATGGGAGCGGGCCGCAAGGCCGCCGCCGCCATCCACGACTACCTGGTGACCGGCGAGTGGGAGACGGAGCCGGTGACACCCTAGGTTGACAGCCTCGTCTGCCAGCCTCGCTTGAAACGACGCGAATCCCTGCCGCGCCAGGCATCGAAGCGAGCACGCGTTCCCTCCGTCTGGCCAGGGTGAGGCGGTACCGGGAGGAAGGGATTGGCAAAAAAAGACGCGGCACGCGGCAAGGGTCACACCCCCGCAATCGGAGTTGCTGACAGCGGTCTTGCCCCAAAGGACGTTCGTAAACTGCGCTCGCTGAACACTCCGGCGAAGATTCAGGCGTTCCTCGACTCGCTCCCTTACCAGTACGAAGACCACGCCTGGTCTCCCCGGCGCGTGCTGCGCCAGCGCGCCGGACACTGCATGGAGGGCGCGATGCTGGCTGCCGCCGCCCTGCGCATCAACGGCCATCCGCCGCTGCTGATGGACCTGGAAGCGGTGCGCGACGATGACCACGTGGTGGCCTTGTACCGCGTGCACGGCCTCTGGGGAGGCGTTGCCAAGTCCAACTATGCGGGACTGCGTTTCCGCGCGCCCATCTACCGCACCCTGCGCGAGTTGGCCCTCAGCTACTTTGAGCACTACTACAACCGGCGCGGCGAACGCACCCTGCGCACCTACTCGGGAGCGGTAAACCTGACGCGCTTTGATCCCCAGCACTGGATGACGAGCGACGAGGATGTCTGGTACGTGCCTGAATACCTAGCCGCGGTGCGCCATTACCCGCTGTTTCCGAAAAAGGTCGCCAAGACCCTGCCGCGCCTCGACCGCCGCAGCTACGAGGCCGGCATGCACGGCTCCGTCAAGCACTGAGATTGAGCGGCATCGCCGCAAAAGACAAGCGCCGCACCCTGAATGAGCGGTGCGGCGCAGGCGAGGAACGCGGGGTTCGCTGCTTCCGGACGCCTAGCGGAACAACAGCATGGTTGATGTCTGGTTCATGTGGCCAAGATACTCTTCGCCATAGGTGCTGAATCCTACCGCGGGAAATCCCGCGAAGATCGCGCCATATTGATCGCACCGCTCTTCGGATCGCAACTGGAGGGTTCGCAGGATGCAACCGAAATCGATGAGCCCGGCAATCCGTCCTGCTGCTTTTCGCGCTTCGATGACTGCCCTAGTATCAGCTACGATATCCGTGGCCTCCAGAACTTCCAGTTTTGTTCCTTCCCTGACCTGGCAGTAGAAGCGCATGGCCTCATCTTCGACCCGCTGCGGACTGCGCACGTAGGGCTCGCCCTGGATCATCAAACCGAGAGGGTGTTGCATGAAGTGGGCCGGGGCCTCGCCGGCGGAAACGCCGATGGCTTCCGCATACGCCTGGATGGCGGGTTTGTGATCGAACTGAATGATCTTCCGCTGCGGTTCGTCAACCTGGGACGCTTCCAGTACCTTGCCGATGCTCCGGCAACTCTGGGTCTTGATGATTTCGAAGCCGTTCGGCAGACGAAGAAGAACCAGCAGGGCCGCGTTCGTATAGGCCTTGCCGTCCACCCATACATGGGTACGCTGGAACTTCAGATCGTCGCCGGCCGATCCACCGACAAAGAACACGTCGGCGCGGTCACCGAGCTTTTCCATCAATCCCTCTTCGGCGCCGCTCAAGCCGTCAACCAGGACCAGGCCAACGTGTTTCTGAATGTCGAGCGAGGACACCGGTGCGTGGAAGTGCCGCTCGAATTCGGCAAACGCTTCGCGGACGCGGCTTCCCTCCGAGATGTTTTCGACCACCGCAACCGACACGTCCTCGACCGTCTGGGCGTCGAGAAACAGGGCGACCACGGATTCCTGCAGCATCTTGCCGCTGGTGAGTTCACCGGCCGTGGAACAACCGATGACGCAGGATTGCGGAAAAGCCGCTTTCATTTGCTGGCTCAGTGCCGACGGATCGTACTTCGCGGAAGCGAAGCAGATCACGGCTCGCGGCTGAGCGTCTGCGCTCTGCGCCTTCAAATCCGTGATGGCGGCAGGTAGCGCTTTTGTGGAATATGCGGATGTAATAGGCATGTAGATTTGTGCTCCCTGCTGGCTAGACGCTTACGCCAAGTTCTGCTGCGATGGCTAAAACTTTTACGATTATCGTCGGATCGTCCGGCGAGCGTTCGTTGAAAAGAGCGGGGTCGAGGCCCTTAAGAATGAGCTTGCATGTGGTGGTTTCTAGAATCACTGGATTGCCCTTGGCGCGTTTTTGAATGATGGAATTAATCATGCGCTTGATTTGTCCGGCCATTAGGATGTCCTGGCTCCTCACTGGGTCGTCAGAAAGCGCTCTCCGCGTTCATGAAGACTCATTGTCGTTATCGGCGGATTCCACACAGAGCTTTAGACACGACGCGCAACTTAGCCGTCCGTGCTCGCAGGTTATAATCAAGAGTTAGCCAGAGCCCGGCGCTGCTCACTGGGAGCTTAGCGGCGGGTACGGGCCAGAAGATGGCCCTCCGGCCGCTGGCGCTAGGCTGGCACTTTATGCGGAGTGGGGACCGCTGCCAATGGAACTGAAGGTTTACAGCAACTACAAGCCGCAGGGAGACCAGGCTTCGGCCATCGAGCAGCTTTCGCGCGGGCTGCGCGAAGGCGAAAAGCACCAGGTGCTGCTCGGCGTCACCGGCTCCGGCAAGACGTTTACCATGGCCAAGGTGATCGAGGAGTCGCAGCGCCCGGCCCTGGTAATGGCGCACAACAAGACGCTGGCGGCGCAGCTTTATCACGAGTTCAAGAGCTTCTTCCCCAACAACGCCGTCGAATATTTCGTCTCCTACTACGACTACTATCAGCCGGAGGCATACATTCCTGCGGGCGACATTTACATCGAAAAGGAATCGACGGTCAACGACGAACTGGACAAGTTGCGGCTCTCCGCCACGCGTTCGCTGTTCGAGCGCCGCGATTGCATCATCGTCGCCTCCGTAAGCTGCATCTACGGCCTGGGCTCGCCGGAAGCCTACTACGGCATGCTGCTCTTCCTCGAAAAGGGACAGAAGATCAAGCGCAAGGACATCACCAGCAAACTGGTGGAGATTCTCTACGAGCGTACCGACGCCGACTTCAAGCGCGGCACCTTCCGCGTGCGCGGCGATGTCATCGAGGTCTATCCCACTTACGACGACAACGCCTACCGCATCGAACTCTGGGGCGACGAGGTCGAGTCGCTCTCGCAGATCGATCCGCTGTTCGGCACCGTCAAGCAGAAGTACCAGCGCCTGCCCATCTATCCCAAGTCGCACTACGTCATGCGGCCGGAAACGCGCAGCGCGGCCATCGATTCCATTGTGCAGGAGATGCTGTGGTGGGAGAAGGAGCTGGAAAATCAGGGACGCATCGTGGAGGCGCAGCGCATCCACCAGCGCACCCGCTTTGACCTGGAGATGATCAAGGAGATGGGCTACTGCCACGGCATTGAGAATTACTCGCGCCACTTCACCGGGCGCCTGCCGGGCGAGCCTCCGCCGACCCTGCTGGACTACGTGCCGCGCGACTTTCTGCTGTTCATGGACGAGAGTCACCAGACCGCGCCGCAGGTGCGCGGCATGTGGCACGGCGACCGCTCGCGCAAGCAGAACCTGATCGACTACGGCTTCCGCCTGCCCAGCGCCCTGGACAACCGCCCGCTCACCTTCGAGGAGTTCGAGGCGCGCGTGAACCAGGCAATCTACGTCAGCGCCACGCCGGGTCCCTACGAGCTGACAAAATCCGCGGGCGTGGTGGTGGAGCAGATCATCCGCCCCACCGGGCTGGTCGATCCGCAGGTGGAAGTGCGTCCCGTCAAGGGACAGATCGACGATCTGCTGCATGAGATTCGCCTGCGCGTGGAGCGGGGCGAGCGCGTGCTGGTCACCACCCTCACCAAGCGCATGTCCGAGGATCTGGCCGAGTACTATGCCGAGGTCGGCGTGCGCTGCCGCTACATGCACTCCGAGATCGAGACCCTGGAGCGCATCAACATTCTGCGCGACCTGCGCAAGGGCGAGTTCGATGTATTGATTGGTATCAATCTATTGCGCGAGGGGCTGGATTTGCCCGAGGTTTCGCTGGTGGCGATTCTGGACGCCGATAAGGAAGGCTTCCTGCGCTCGGCCGGCTCGCTGATCCAGACCATGGGACGCTGCGCCCGCCACCTCGAGGGCCGCGCCATTCTGTACGCCGACCGTATGACCGACTCGATGAAAAACGCCATCGGCGAGACCGACCGCCGCCGCGCCAAGCAGGAAGCTTACAACCGGGAGAACGGCATCACGCCGCAATCCGTGGGCCGCGCCGCGGACATGTCGCTGGCGCACGTGATCGCCGCCGACTACGAGGACGTTCCCATCGAGAGCAACGGCCTGCCGGAGTTCAAGTCGCAGGAGCAGCTTGACGCCTTCATTACAAAGATGGAAGAAGACATGCGCGAGGCCGCCAAGCGCTTCGAGTTCGAGCGCGCCGCCAAGTTGCGCGACACCGTGAAGGAACTGCGCGCCAAGGAGATTCTGTTCGGGTGACCGGGTGCGTAGCGCAACAGGAAAGCCCGGAACAATCCGGGCTTTCCTGCGCACGGTTCCGTGCTAATCGTTTTCCTGCAACGAGGTCACGTGCTGTTCCAGGGCTTTCGTGTATTCGCGTTCGGCCACCAACTCCAGTTCGAGCTTTTTGATCTGGCTATGCAGCCGCAGAATCTCCAGCCGCATCTTTCCCTGGTCTGAATGGTTGCCGGGAATGGGCGGAGCAGGCACGCGTCCGGGCACCGGCGGCGGCACTTGCATCTGCGCCGACCCGGTGATTTGCGCGCCGGGAATGGAGACCGGGGGCGCCACTACCGGAGGCGCAAGCGCAGCCGCCACGGTCGCGGCAATCGAAGGCGTGACCGGGCGCGGCACCGTCCGTGGCACCGGCACCGGTCCGGTGACGCGCGCCGGGACATGGCTGGCGCGCGCCGGCATCGGCCCGCTGAAAATGCTGCTCAGCACGGCGTTGGTATCGTCCTGCGACACAGGCGCGGGTTCGGCTTCCACCACCGGGGCGGAGAGCAGATGGCGCACCCGCGCGATCAGGTCCTGCGGCTGGAACGGCTTGCGGATCAATTCATTGGCATGAACCGCGAAGGCGCGTTCGGCCACTCCCTTGTTGACCACGCCCGACATCAGGATCACCGGGGTTTGCCCAAAACGCGGATGCTGCTTGATGTACTGGCAGACATCGTAGCCGTCGCGTCCCGGCATAATGACGTCGGTGATGACGACGTCCGGGGCGCTGTGGTCCATCAGGTCCATGGCGCTGCCGGCATCATGGCAGGTGATGACGTCAAGGTCTTCGCGGCGGAAGGCAATTTTGATCACCTCGCGCATGGTCGCGCTGTCGTCGATGAAATACACCACCGGCTTTGCGCTCATTGATAGCCTCCATCGTTGGCGGCGCGTTCTTCGTCGATTTCGCGCAGCGCTTCCAGCATCAACTCGGTTACGGAACGGAACACCGTGCGGGTGGCGGCCAGGGAGCCGGGCACAAATTTATACACTCCGCGCATCATGCCATTGCAGGTCTTGATGGTGCGGATCACGGCTTCGTCGCCGATGATTTCGCCCACCTCCGCGTGCAGTACGTCGCCGCGATTGAAAAATATGGTTCCATCAATGGATTCCGCGTTGATGTAGAGCACCCCCGACTGGCGCGAATGCGAAAGCATCTGGATGACGCCGGGCAGGTCCAGGTGTGACAGGCTGCCCTCGAGCACGGTTTGCTCCGACTCCAGCATCTGCGTGGGATGGAAACCCTCCAGGCGGCTGAGCAGGAAGGTGCGCACCTGCGCGGCAATGTTTTCCGGACCGCGGCGGCGGTCGATGTAATCGTCGCACCCGGCGCGGAATGCCTCCATCAGCGCCTTTTCCCCGCCTTCACCCATGGCAAGAATGGGAATGTTGGTGGTGGCGGCATCGCTGTGCAAAATGCGCGGAAGATCAAAGACGTTCAGCTCGCGCAGGTTGGTGGCGCACAGGATGGCGGTCGGCGGGTTGCGCTCCAGCATGGTGAGGGCGTAGGTGGCCTGGGTGGTGTGCATCACGTCAAAGCCTTGCGCCTTGAGCGCCTCGGTCAGGCGCCGCGCAAAAAAAACATTGCTGTCAATCAGAAGAATCCGCTGATTGAGAGCTCCGTTTGTGCTCATTGCTTCGCCTCCCTGTCCAACGCGGTGGGTTGAATGCAGTGTGCCACGGCCTCATCCAATGCCAGCAGGGGTATTATCCTGCCACCGGTGCGCAGGAGGCCAGTGACGAAGGTAACATTTTCCGGTGCCTCGCCGCGCTCGCCCTGCACCAGTTCACAATCACCGCTGACGGGAATCGCCACGGTTTCCACCCGGCCCGCATAATTGCAGCGCGCGATCACGTAGAGATTGCGTTCGGCGCCATGGCGGAAGGCGCCGCGCAGGTCGCAGACCGGAATCACCGCGCCGCGCCGCACCAGCACCCCTTCCAGCGCCCGCATGGTGTGCGGGAATGAATATACGCGGCTCGGCATGACCAGTTCTTTCACCTGGCTGGAGTCGAGCGCATAACGCTCCTCGCCAAGGGGAAAGATCACGTATCTGGTTGTGTCCTTCATGCGCCACTTCCAGTTTGTGCCACCGGCTGCGCAGCGGCTCGCCAATACTCGGTTCTTACCAGCGGTACCACCTCATTCTCAAGCAGGAGCAGGCCGCGATACCAGCGCCGCTCCTCACCGCGGAACAGGCCCGGCAGCGGTACCACTTTGGGCAACGTCGTCATCCGCTCCACTTCGGACACGCCCAGCGAGCACTCGCCCGGCTTGAGCACCACAAAGCGTTCCAAAACCCCGGCCCCTAGCCCGACCCGCTGCGCGAAATCAATCGCCTCGGCCCCCTTCAGGCGGCGAATCGCGGCGCGTTCCTCGCGGTCGCGAATTTCCTCCACCTCGCTGGCTTCCACGGCAAAACGCATGCCGCCGGCGGTGAACAGAATCACCGGTCCCGCCGTGGCCGCAACCGGCTTCACCGAACGCGGGACAAACAACGTGCGCCGCTCGTCCTCTTTCACTGCCCGCACCAACTGGCGCCACCGAACCCGCCCATCCTCATACCCTCGCCACCCGCGCCGCACCCGGACGCGCCGCCAGCCGCCTGGTCATGGCCGCGGCAATCTGCTCCAGCGGCAGCACCTGCTCGACCGCGCCGGTCTTGATGGCCTCGGAGGGCATGCCGAAAATGACCGAGGTGGCCTCGTCCTGCGCCACCACCAGGCCGCCGTTTTCCTGGATTGCCATCACTCCGCGCGCCCCGTCGTTGCCCATCCCGGTTAGGATGGCAACCGAGGCGTTGGCGCCCGCCAAGGCCGCCACCGACTCCAGGGTCACGTCAATACAGGGACGGTAGCCGGCGATGCGCGGCCCACCGTCCAGCATGATGCGGCCCGGCGGCTCCAGCCGCAGATGGCAGTTGCCGGGACAGACGTACACCTGCCCGGCACGCAACAATTCTCCGTTCTCGGCCTGTTTCACCGGAAGCTGCGAGACGCTGGCCAGTTGTTCGGCAAACTGCTGGGTAAAGTTTCCCGGCATGTGCTGCACCACCAGCAGGGCGGCGGGAATCCCGGCGGCAAACAGCGGTACCAGCTTCATCAGCGTCGCCGGGCCGCCGGTCGAGGCGGCCAGCACCACGATCCCCAGTTTCGCTCCTGGAGCCGCGGGCGCGGCGCCGGCTTCCGGCGGCCAGAGGCCGGTTCGGACAGGCTTCGGCGGCGCGGCCCGCAACAGGTTGCGAATAACGCGAACCTTGGAGGCGATGCGCAGCTTGCGCACCAGTTCTTCGCGCACGCTGGACATGTCAAGATCGACGCCTCCGCTGGGCTTGGCGATAAAGTCGATAGCGCCCAGTTCCAGGGCGCGCAGGGTGGCCTTGGCTCCCTCCTTGGACTCGGAACTGACAATCAGGATTGGCCGCGGATCGGTGGACATGATGATTTCCGTCGCTTCCAGCCCGTCCACATGCGGCATGTTGATGTCCATGGTGATGACATGTGGTTTGAGCCTGGCGCTCTTCTCCACCGTTTCGCGCCCGTCGCGCGCCTCGCCTACAACTTCAAAGGAACCGTCGGAGTCCAGAATGCTGAGCAGCACCTTGCGCATGAACGCGGAGTCGTCGGCAACCAGCACCCGGATTTTTTCACCATTGATCATCGTCTGTCTCTCAATGAACCACGGGCGGCGCGGCGATCGCCTGTCCCGAGGTTCCAATCAGTTCCACCACCTGCGCGATAAAACTTTCTTCCTGCACCGGTTTCACCAGGAACGCGGCGGCGCCTTCCTTGAGGGCGCGCTCGCGATGCTTGGCCCCGGCGCGCGAAGTGACCACCATCACCGGCACCGCGCTGGTCGAAGGCGTCTGCCGCAGATGCAGCATCAGTTCATAGCCGTTGGTGCGTGGCATCTCCAGGTCGGTAATCACCAGGTCGCAATCGTTGGAGGTCGCAATCTCCAGCGCTTCCAGGCCGTCGGCGGCCAGCTTCACGCGGTAACCGGCTTTCTCCAGCATGCGTCCCACAAATTTGCGCACGCTGATCGAGTCGTCGGCCAGCACCACCAGTTTTTCCCTCTCCACCCGGTCCATGGCGGCCGCCGGAATCTCGCCGCGCGCCACGGCCGTGGCGCCGGGCACAAACAATCGCGCCGCGTTCATCAGGGTAGTCAAGGGGCGGTGCTCGGTATATTCGCCCAGGATCAGGCGATTGACATCGACCAGCAGAATCAGGCTGCCGTCCGGGGCAATGGTGGCGCCGGGAAACAGCTTCACATGGCGCAGATACTCGCCCAGATTCTTGATGACGATTTCATCCTTGCGCAGAACTTCCTCCACCACCACACCCACCTGCCGGCCTCCCACGTTCACCAGCACCAGGCGGAGATAGCCATTGCTCGGCTGCAGCCGGGGCAACTGCAAGGCATCGTCAAAGCGCACCACCTCGGTCACCACGTCGCGAACCTTGGCAATCAGCTTGCCGCCCACATCCTCGATCTCGCTGGGGCGGATACGGCGGATTTCCTCCACAAACGCCAGCGGGAAGGCGAAGGTCTGCTCGCCGCATTGCACAAACAGCGCCTGCGAAATGATCAGCGTCAGCGGAACCTTCAAGGTGAAGCGGGTGCCGATTCCCTTCTCCGTTTCGATCTCGATTTCGCCGTTGAGATTGGCCAGGTTCGAGTGCACCACGTCCAGTCCCACGCCTCGCCCGGCCAGCTCGGTGCGGCGCGGCGCGGTGGAGAAACCGGGACGGAAAAGCAGGTCCAGGGTTTCGCGGCGGCTCAGCCGGTCGGCATCGGCGGCGGCCAGGAATCCGCCCTCGATCGCTGCCGCCTTGACCTGATCGAAGTCCACCCCGCGGCCATCGTCTTCCACCTCCACGTAGATGTGATTGCCGCGATGGTAAGCGCGCACGGCGATGTTGCCACGGTCGGCCTTGCCCGCCTCGTAGCGCTCCTCCACGCGTTCGATGCCATGCGCCACGGCGTTGCGGACCAGGTGCAGCAACGGGTCGGCGATCTGCTGGATGATGTTGTTGTCGAGTTCGGTTTCAGCGCCCGCCAGGGCCAGGTCCACCTGCTTGTTGCTCGCCTTGGCGGCGTCGCGCACGGTGCGGGCAATGCGGGTGAACAGATTGCCGATGGGAACCATGCGCGCCTGCGTGATCTCATCCTGCAAGCGATGGGCGAGCTTGGTGAACTCGTCGATATCGCCGTCCACACGGCGCACAAAGCCGTCCAACTGGGTGAGCACTTCGGAAATGTCGGCGGAGATTTCGGTGAGCGAGCGCGAGAGAATGCCGAAATCGTCGTACCGGTCCATCTCCAGCTCGCTGAACTCCGACGGGCTCGCCTCAAAGGGAGCAGGGCGGGATCCATAGCCGTAACCCGAATCGCCGAACCTGCCGCCAAAGCCGCCCGGGGAAGGTGCCGCCGAGCGTCCTCCCGCGTCAAGCTCCAGCGGGTTTGCCCAGGACGGGGCAGCCAGCAGCGGCGTCGAGTTGATGCGGCTGAACTCGTACTTGTCCTGGAATTCCGTAACCTTGTCGCTCATCCGGCCCTTGGAGAAGTTCAGCACCTCGGCCAGCTTTCCCAACTCCGCCAGCCGGCCCAGCATGCGGGTGCGGTTGATCACCAGCTCGCCCACTGCGTTCATCATGCGGTCCAGCCGTTCCAGCCCGATGCGTACCGACTTGGATTGCGCCATTCCCACCGGCGTGCCCGGTGCCGCCATCGGCTCGGTGGCCTCCACCTTGGGCTCGTCGCTCTGCGCCGCAATGTCCATGGGCGCAGCGCCCGCTTCGGCCAGCAGGGCGGCCAGCGGTGACGACGGCGCTGCCAGCGGTAACGGCTGCGGCGGTATGGTTAGCGACGGCGGCGTGCTCATAGCCACCAAAGGCGCAGGCGGCAACGGCGGTCTGCTTTCGGCCATCACGGATACTGACGGCGGAGCCGGTTCTGTCTCCTTCGGCAACAGGACAGGCTGCGCGTTGGTGGCGACGATACTCGTGTTGGAGGCGGCGGGCGCTTCCACCTCGCCGGGCGAAATCTGCTGCATCCGCGCAATCAGCGAGCGCGCCGCCAGTTGGAAACTCGCCTCGTCCTGCCACTGGTGGTAGATCAGCTTCTTGACCACATCGACGGTTTCCAGGCAGAGGTCGATGATGGTCGCGCTCGGCTTGAGCTCGCCATCGCGCAGCCGTCCCATCACGTCCTCGGCGTGATGCGCGATGGTGGCGATGCGCTGCCAGCCCACCTGCGCAGCCGATCCTTTAATGGTGTGCATGGCGCGGAAGATGCGATGAATATCCTCTTCGTTCGGTCTCGCCTCCAGCGCCAGCAGACAATCGGTGATCGCCTGCAAATGCTCCTCGACCTCGGGGATAAAGAACTCCAGCACGTCGTCGGGAACCTCGCGATCGGCTTTCAGTTCCGGTACCCGCTCGATCGAAACTGTCGTCACGGCGGGAAGCGTTCCCGGCACGGCGGGAGGCGTTCCCGGCGCGGCGAGAGCCTTGTCCACTACTGGCGCGGTAACCGGCGCGGCAGGCGATGGAACGGGTGCACCGGCGGGAACGGCCGGCGGCGCGGGCGCAGCAACCGCACCCGCGGGAAGCGCGACGTCTGGCGCTGGCCGTTCAGCAACGTGCGCGGCAGGTGATGGCGCGGGCGGCACGGCGGGTGGCGGCGCAGGCGGCGCGGTGGCGGGTGGCGCTGGTGGCACGGCGGCGAGTGCGGCCACTTTAGCAACCGGCATCGCAACGGAAGCAACTGGACGCGCGACAGGCGTTACCGCCGTGGGCGGCGTCGCAACCGGAACCTCGCGAGGCGCGGCAGGTGGCGCTGGTGAGGCTGGCGGAGCCGCAGCAGCGGAAGCTGCTGGCGGTGCTGTGGCGGGGACGGCGGACGCGCCTGGCGCAACGTGCGGCTTCCGGCGTTCAACCGCGGGCGCCACCGACGTTGCAACCGGCGCGGCAGCGGGCGCAACCGGCGCAGCCGTCTTAGGTTTGGCGGCGGGTGATGCGGGCGGCGGCCCGGCGGCAAACAGCGGCTCATCGTTTTCATCGACTGCTTCCGCTTCCGGCTCGGGCGGATGAGGCTGTTCGGTGGGAGCGTCCACAGCGGCTGGCGGCGGACCCTGGAAGGCAAATGGATAGCGCTGTTTGAACGCCGCAATGTCCTCGACCGACTCCTGCGCGTTGGCGCTGATCATGATCAGGTCGCTTTCCAGCACCGCGATTGCTTCGTAGATGAACTCCACCAGCGGGCTCGTGGCCTCCGGACTGATGGTCGCGTTCATGGCGTACTGGAAGATGTGCGCCAGCTTGCCGGCAACTTCGTGGAACAAGGTGTAGCCATAGGTTCCGCCGGTGCCGGCCACGCCATGCGCCGAGATGTAGAGGCGCTCGATGTCCTCATAGAGAGGATAGGGATCCTGCAGAATGCCCGAGTACTCGCGCAGAAACTGCAGGTGCTCGCTGGCTTCCTGGAGGAAAAGCTCCACCATCTCCGGGCTGGGTCCGTTCATGCTTCACCCCCCACGGCCCGGGCGCGGATCGCCAGCGGATCCAGCGGCCTTTGCAGCAGCCGCGCTCCGTTCATGATCGTCTGATTGAACTTTACCGGGGCGCTTGCCGCCGATTCCGCATGTCCCAGGAACAGGTAGCCGCCCGGCTCCAGATGTTCGTAAAAGTGCTGAATCAGCCGGCAGCACAATTCCGCTCCAAAATAAATCAGCACGTTCATGCAGAAGATGCACTCGAAACGTCCCAGGTCAACCGGCTGCGCCAGGTTCATGGGCGCAAACTTCACCATGTCGCGCAGCACCGGCTTCACTTTGTAGTCGTCGCCCTCCTGGTCAAAGTAGCTGGCAATCTGCTGTGGCGAAAGATTCGCCAGCAAGCGCCTGCCGTAGATGCCTCGACCGGCACGTTCCAGGGCTTGGTGGCTGATGTCGGTGGCCACGATGGTGGCTTCCAGGCCGCCGTGCGCTCCGGCCGCCTCGCAGACGCTCAGCGCAATCGAGTACGGCTCTTCGCCGCTGGCGCAACCCGCGCTCCAGATGCGCAACCCACGCTCGCTGTCCCACAGCTTACGGCTCTGCAACTCCGGCAGTACAAACTGTTCAAATGCGGAGAACAGCCCCGGATAGCGCAGAAAGCTCGTTTCCTGGGTCAGCAGACGTTCCAGCAGGTTGTCGTACTCCACGTCGGAGGCCAGCACCAGGCGCAGCAATTCCATCCCGTAGGTCAACCGCTTCTGCTGCATGAGTTCGACCACGCGCGCGGTCAGGAAGCGCTCGCGCGACTCGTCGAAGACGATGCCGGAGCGCTGCTCCACCAGCAGTTGCAGCTCGCGAACCTCGTGTTCGCTCAGCACCGGATTGACTCCAGCTTGGTTCATTGCCGCCTGCTACACCGTTTGCCGCCCGGTTTATGCTTCCTAAGCTTCTGCGATCCTTGTCTTCAATCTTTCCCTGGCCCTCAGTTGCGCGCGGCGCCCGCCTGCAATTCCTTGCGCGGCGGCGGCGCCGGTGCGCCTGACGCCTGCACCCGGAACTGCGACAGCGCCTCGTTGAGCTGCACGCTCATCTTCACCATCTGCTCCATGCTGTGCGCCGTCTGGCGCGCCCCCTGCGAGGTCTGGCGGGTGATGTTGGAGATAATCTGCATGGCGTTGGCCACGCCTTCGGTGCCGCGCACCTGCTGCTTGCTGGCGAGTGAAATCTCCTGCACCAGTTCGGCCGACTGCCGCACCACGGCCGAAATAGCCTCCAGCGCCTTGCCCGCCTGGTCGGCCAGCCGCGCGCCCACTTCCACTTCCCTCGTGCCCTCTTCCATCACCACCACGGCCTCGTTGGTCTCGGCCTGGATGGCCTTGATCAGCGCGGCAATGTCCTTGGTCGCGGTGCGCGAGTGTTCGGCCAGTTTGCGAACCTCGTCGGCCACCACGGCAAAGCCGCGGCCTGCCTCACCGGCGCGCGCCGCCTCAATGGCCGCGTTGAGCGCCAGCAGGTTCGTCTGTTCGGTGATGTCATTAATCACGTTGATGATCTCGCTGATCTCCAGCGAGCGGTCGCCCAGCGACTTGATCTTCTTGGCCGTTGCCTGCACGCTGGAGCGGATGCGCTGCATGCCCTCCAGGGTGTCGCGCACCGAGCGGTTGCCCTGCTCGGCAGCGTCCAGGGCGCGCCGCGCCGCCTCGGCGCTGGCCTCGGCGTTGTTGCTCACCTGCTTCATGGATACCGTCAACTGCTCCACCGCCGACGAGGTGTTGGTGATCTCGTGATCCTGCTGGGTCGCGCCCGTCGCCATGGTTTCCGAGGCGTTCAGAATCTCGTTGGCGCTGGTCGATACGTCGTTGGCCGCATCGCGCACCCGGCGCAGCACCTGGGTAAAGTTGTCGAGCATGTAGTTGACCGAGTCCACCACGTTACCCAGGGCATCGCTGGTCACGCTGCCGCGCAGGGTCAGATCGCCGCGCGCAATCTGGCTCACGATGGTGAGGAATTCGGTCACCGAGCGTTGCAGATTACGTTGCGCTTCTTCATCCCGCATCGCCTTGGCAGCTTTTTCCGCCGCCTGGTTCAAGTGCAGCGCGATGTAGCCGAAGTCGTCCTCGCCGCCCTCTTTCAGGCGCGCCTTGAAGTCGCCGCCGCTCACCAGTTCCCCAAATTCCACCAGCGCCTTCACCGGTTCGGAAACCTGGTTGGAGAGGCGGAACAGCACCAGCATGGAAGCGATGATCAGCACGCCTACGGCTCCCAGCAGCGGAAACAGCGCCGCCGCCGGCAAAGAAAGCAGCTCGAGCAGTCCTTTGCCGCCGGCCCGTACGCCGGCCGTGTACGCCAGCCCGAGTACCAGCGCGGTGGCCACCCCGTTGATTGCCACCAGCGCAATGATTGCCGAATTCAGACGACCTTTCATAAGACCTCCAGGACAACGCCGCGGCCATATCTACGCGCGCGTCGCCCAACCCTCGAGCGCCATGGCGCCCTTCTGAAAAAAACGTGGCGCCAGGCGCCGGGTCCTGCCCATCAAATCACGCCCACCGGGAACGACTCCAGCACCCGCTTCAGGTCCAGCGCCAGCGCCAGCCGGTCGCCGTGGCGGAGCATTCCGGCGCAGTGTGGAACGTCGCGCGGCGCCTCTCCGGTCAGCAGCGGCTCGCTGGTGCTGTAGGTGCCAATCACTTCATCCACGGCGATTCCCACGCGAACGTCGGGCGCGCTGGCGCCGCCGCGCAGGCAGGCCACCACCACTTGCCGCGGAGGCAGATCCGCTCGCCGCACCTCGGTAAACGCAATGTCCACCACCGGCACAATGGTTCCCCGCAGATTGAAAACGCCCATCAGGAACGCCGGCGACAGCGGCAGATACGTCAACCGCGGCCACTCCACAACCTCGTCCACCTCCAGCACGTGCAGGCAGAAACGCTCGCGCCCGGCGCGGAAGATGCAGTATTGCTGCTCGGGCAGCGAGGGTTCGACGGCAAATCCCTCCTCCTCCAGATCGAACTCGTTGTCGAGAGGATATGGGTCCTGCGCCTGCGCATTGTCCGGCGGCTCCGCCATGCTTATCCAATCACCCTCTGCACTTCACCCACCAGTTGCGCCCCGGTAAAGGGCTTGAACACGTAACCGTCGGCGCCCTGCTGCAAGCCCCAGAACTTGTCGCTTTCGCCGTCTTTCGAACTCACCAGCACGATGGGGATGGTGCCGAATTCCTCGCTGTTCTTCAGCTCGCGGCAGGCCTGGAAACCGTTTCGCCCCGGCATCACCACATCCAGAAGAATCAGGTTCGGCTGCTCGGATGCCAGCATCTGTTCGATGCGCAACGGATCGCCCAATGAAACCGCGGAATACCCGGCGCTCTGCAGAAAAGACTGCATCAGGCGGCTTTCGGCTGGCGAATCATCGACGATCAAGATCTTCTTCGGCACAATGCACCTCGTTTTCCCTTACCGTGGAGCCGGGGCCCCGGATGGCCAGCCGCGCTCTGGCGGCCATCCGCTCCCTTGCACTTCCAGGTCCAGCGCTGGGAGCCGCCGCCAGACCTCTATGGATATTCAACCGCGTCGCGACTGAATCGTTTCCCCGGGCCGCCACCCGGCTTGCCGCTTGATCCAGGCACCATGCCGGATCCGTGCCACTCGCCGCAATCCGCCGCCCGCATCCGGAGAGGATTCAAACCGCTGCCCGCTCCACCAACTTATTCCCGATGAGCCGGCCCAAACGCACCACCGCCCACCCCTGAACTGCACCTTAGCAGCCCACGCCACTCGCGCGGAAGTGACTGAAAGGAGACATCTTCCATTTTTCGAACCCATCTCATCCGTGCAACATTAAGACCAGACTACCACCCGCTTCCGCGGCTCGCGAAGCGCGGCTGTGGGCGACTTCTTTGGCGCTGCCCGCGTCCCAAGGCCATAGAGCTTGATCTTGCGGTACAGCGTCGCCCGGGAAATGCCCAGCAACCTCTGCGCCTGCTCCTTATCTCCCGCCACCTGGGCGAAGACCCGCTCCACGGTGAGCCGCTCCAGTTCTTCCAGATCGGTGCAGGCAGGCGGCGGTGCGCTCTGGGTTCTGCCCTGCAGGCGGCTGCGCAGGATCTCGTTTTCCCGAACCAGCCGGACTTTCTCCACCATGCGCTCCATCACCAGTTGGAACCGCTCCACCCGGAAGGACTTGACCACAAAGTCGTAGGCGCCCTGTCCAATGGCCTGGACCGCGGTCTCCATGCTATCGCGGTCGCCCATCATCGTAACCTCGGTCCGCGGCCAGCGCCGCTTCAACTCCCCCAGCAGTTGCAGTCCCGAGTTCGCGCCCGTCCCCAGGCCTGCCAGCACCAGTTCGGGAGAATCGCTCTCCATCCGCTCCAACGCCTCCCCGGCGCTTTCCACCAGGAAGCAGACCAGCCCCATGCCGCGCCCGAGGGTCGCGCACAGATCGCGGATGCTCCTCTGATCGTCCACGATCAGCATGCGGATTGGAGGCTGATCAGTCATTGTCATTCTCAGGGGGCGACGTAATCTTTCTTATCAGTTCGAGCAGCAGCGCGATCCGGAATGGCTTTTCGATAAACTGCGCGCCGGTTTCCTGCCGCACCCGCTCGGCGTACGGATCGCTGACGTTGCCCGTGATGAACAGGAAGCGGGAGGAAAGATGCGGCCGGTTCTGCCGGACCCAGTCGTAAATCTCCGCGCCGCCCACCCCGCCTGGCATTCTCAGATCGGAAACCACCGCCGCATACTCGCCACGCTCCAGCAACCCCAGGGCAGCATCGCCCGACGCCGCGGCGACCACCTTTACGCCCCCTCGCTCCAGCGCCGTCCTCAGGAACGAGAGCAGGATCTCTTCGTCTTCCACAACCAGTACCGGCAGTGATTCGCTCATATCTGTTCAGTCTCGTTCCTCGCCACGAGCCAAGGATCAGGATAGCAATCCCGTTCCCCATAAGAAACGGCACCGAAGTAATCCACTTCGGTAAGTTCTCAAAAAGGCACCGCAACCTGGGCGCAGCCACACTTCTCTGGCAGAAGATGCACCAGCGTAGGCCCTGTCTCAATTTGAGTCAAGCCGGATCCCGAGTCCAGCTCCCCCGCCGCGCATGATTTTCCATCGCAGGCCGCCTGCCCGGCCCCTGATTCTTTTTTCCCATTTCGTAACCTAACCAAATGAAAACACGTGCATCGAAAACTTTAGGTGTAGACCTTTTGCTGCTTTCGCAATGACTGAAAGATTGCTATCAATGAGAATGGAGCGCATCAAGGTACGTAACTGAACCTGCAGGGACGGTCTCTCCCCTGCCCAGGGTCTGCCTGCAATGGTCTCCGCCGCTGGATTCAGCGGAATCCATGGCAAATTCTCTGCCGGAGGGTTCGAATAGGTACTTGCGAGCGGCGCTCGGACAGGTCATCTTTTTTCTGCGGGCCCCGGCTCGGCTGGCGGCCGCTGGACCGGGCGCCGGAAGTGGCGCAAGCTGTCGAGACCGGCGCGATGGGTAAGGTGGAGGAATCCCGGTTGGGGTTCTGGAGGCATGGAGGCGAATGAAAATCCGCGGTAAGTTGCTCCTGAATTTTGGATTGTTACTTTCGGTGATGGCTCTGGTTTTCGCCGTCAGCACCTTTGCCATGTTTCGTGAGCGTGCCGCCAAGACCGCTCTCAGCAACGCGCTCGATCTTTCCCAGGCCACCGAGAACGTTCGCCACCAGATGATGGAGAACCGCCTGGCGCTCAGCAACTACCTGCTCACCGGCGCCGGAACCGAATTGGATCTCCTCCATGAGGGCAATGGCCGCACCTACGATCTTTTGCGCGAAGCCCAGACCAAGGCAACCGACGCCGGCCAGCGCGCCGGGCTGAACCGCATCGAAGCCATCGAACGCGAGTGGTATTCAACCTTCGCCGACCGCTTTGTCCAGGAACACCAGGCGGTGGACAACGGAAAAATCAACGCCAACGACCTCCTGGAGCAGTACACCAAGGCCGAACCGATGGAGCAACTCAAGCGCTCCAATGAAGTCATCAACGAGGTGCAGAGCGAGAATCGCCATCAGCTCGACGAACGCCGCCACAACGACGAGAGCGCTTCCATGTGGACCACCATCGCCGGCATCCTCGGCTCGCTGATCGCCATGATCATGGGCGTCTTCATCGCTTTCCGCAGCGCTCATTCGATCACCACGCCGCTCGAGCATCTCATCACCGTGGCCCGCGAGGTCGGCGACAAAGGCGACCTCGATCAGGACATCGACATCGAGGGGCAGGACGAAATCGGCATCCTCGCCCAGACCTTCCGCAACATGGTGGTGTACTTCAAGGAGATGGCCACGGTTTCCGAAGCCATCGCCGGTGGCGATCTTTCCGTCGAAGTCACGCCCCGTTCCAACCGCGATACCCTGGCCTCGGCTTTCTCGCAGATGACCAACGGCCTCAGAACCCTGGTCCGCTCCGTGCGCGACGCCGCCGCCCAGGTGGCCGCCGGCTCCAACCAGGTGGCCGACGCCTCGGAGGATTCCGCCAAGATCAACGTGCAATCCTCCTCCGCCATCGACGAAGTCACCAGCACCATGCATGAGATGAGCATCAACGTGCAGAACATGGTGAAGAACACCCAGATGCAGGCGTCCAGCGTCAGTGAGACTTCCGCCTCCATCGATCAGATGGTCGCCAGCATCCAGCGCGTTGCCGACACCGCCAAGGTGCTGCTGGACATCTCCAACCGTTCCCGTGACGAGGTGCACAGCGGCATCGGCACCATGCAGAAAACCACCGAGGGCCTGAACCGCATCAACGCTTCCATCGGTTCCTCGTCCACCATCATCACCCGCCTGGGCGAGCGCGCCGATAACATCGGCAAGATCATCGAGGTCATCGACGACATTTCCGAGCAGACCAACCTGCTGGCGCTCAATGCCGCCATTGAAGCCGCCCGCGCCGGGGAACACGGTCTCGGCTTTGCCGTCGTCGCCGACGAGGTCCGCAAGCTGGCCGAAAAATCCGCCACCTCCACCAAGGAGATCAGCGAACTGATCAGCAGCATTCAGGGCGAGGCCCGCAAGGCCGTTGACAACATGGAAAAAAGTACCGCGATCGTCAACGAGGGACTGGAACTGGGCAACGATCTCAGCCTTGCGCTGCGCAAGATTTCCAACGTCGTCACCGAGGTCTTCAAGTTCGCCCAGGAGATTGGCGCCGCCACCAACGAGCAGTCCCACGGCTCCTCGCAGATTGCCAAGGCCACCACGCGCCTGAATGAAATCACCCACGAGATAACCTCCTCCGTGGAAGAGCAGGCGGGCGGCGCGCAGGCCGTTGTCCGCTCCATGGAGCGCATGCGGGAGATGGTGCAGCAGTCCACCTCCAGTTCCACCGAGCTGGCGGCCTCGGCCGAGCAGATGTCCAAGATGGCGCGTTCGCTGCTGGAGTCCATGGACCGTTTCGTGCTCGACCAGCATCAGGAAGATACCCGGCGGCTGGGCGGCTCCAAGTTCGCGCTGGCCGGATCGCACCGTTAGGAAGCTGGAGATTGGGATGACAAAGATTGAGCAGATCGTCGGCTTCCGCGTTGGCAAGGAGAATTTCGGCGTACCCATCGGCATCGTGCATGAGATCGTGCGCATGATGGAGATCACGGTGGTTCCCGACGCGCCCTCCTACATCGAAGGTGTCATCAACCTCCGCGGCAAGATCATTCCCGTGGTAGACCTGCGCAGGCGTTTTGCCGAGCCGGTCGAACCCAATCGCCGTAACCGCATCCTCGTCGCCGAACTTGACGGCCACAAGGTCGGCCTGGTGGTGGACGCCGCCAACGAGGTGCTCAAAATGAATCCCGAGATCATCGAGCCACCCCCCAGCGTCTTTGAGCAGGGCGAGGTAAATTATGTGACGGGAGTCGGCAAGTTCGGCGGCAAGCTGGTCATCTTGATCGATCTGGCAAAGATCATGCAGCGCGGCGAATTGCGCCGCATCTCTGACTTTGCTGAAACTGCGGGCGCGGTTCCGCCTTCACTATAGGGCACGGGCGTATTCATCATGTCGTCTCCATCGTCACCCATTGCTTGCACCGAATCCGAGATCAAGCTGCTGCAGACCCTGATCTATCAGGAATGCGGCATGTATTTCGACGATCGCCGCGCCCATTTTTTGCAGGACCGCCTGCAGCGCCGCATGCGCGCCTGCAGCGCCAATTCTTTTTATGATTACTATCGCCTGCTCACCAGCCGCGAAGGCCGTCTCGAGTTGTCGGCCCTGCTGGAGAACCTGACGGTCAATGAGACCAGCTTCTTCCGCAACCGCCCGCAACTGGAGCTTTTCCAGAAAACCGTTCTGGAGGAAATGCTGCGCCGCAAACAGGAGCGCCGCGACTGGAACCTGCGCATCTGGAGCGCCGGCTGCTCCACCGGGCAGGAACCGTTCACCCTGGCCATGCTGGTCGCCGACGCCCTGGCCTACTACTATCTGCGCAATCCTCTTCCCTTTACCATGCCGTCGCCCAAGCCTCTGATTCCGCCGCCGTGGAAGGTGGAGATTCTGGCTTCCGACATCAATTATTCGGTGCTTCGCGCCGGCCAGGAAGGCGCCTATCTCGAGCATCACATGGATGCCGTCGATTACACCTACCGCCTGCGCTACTTTGACAAGGTCGGACCGGAACGCTACGCCGTCAAGCCGGCGGTCAAGGAACTGGTTCACTTCGACTTCCACAATTTGAAGACCGAGTTCCTGCCGCAACGCAATGATTTCATCTTCTGCCGCAACGTCATGATCTACTTTGACGAAGCCGAGCAGAAGCGCCTCATCAAGAAATTCTGGCGCTGCCTCAACCCGGAGGGATATCTTTTTGTCGGTCATGCCGAAAGCCTGTTTGGATTGACCGATCAGTTCCGCATGATTCACCTGAACAACGGCACGGCCTACAGCAGGCTCGAGGCACAATTGTGAGTATCTTTTCCGACGAACGCGCCAACGAGCTCCGCAATCTCTTCTTCGAGAGCTCGCAGGAGATTCTCCAGGCCCTCAACGAGGACGCCCTGTTGCTGGAGAAATCCCCGCGCGATGCCGACCTCGTGCGTAACCTGCGCCGTAGCGTCCACACCCTCAAGGGAGACTCGGCCGCCTGCGGTTACAAGGAGCTCAGCGAGCTGGCCCACGCCGTCGAGGACGTGCTGACCGCCGAAATCGCCGCCCGCGACGGCGAATCCCTGGTCGGCCTGGTGCTGCTGGCCGCCGATTTGTTTGACAGTCTTCTCAGCGCCTATCGCGGCGAGCTTCCGCCGCCCTCCACCGAGCCCGTCTTCCGCCTCATCGAGACCATCCGCAATCCGGCTCCGGAGGACTCCTTCGCACCGCAGTTCAACTGGACCGAGTACGAACGGTTGCTGATCGCCAGCCACGCGCCCGCCGGTCAGCAGGTGTACAACCTCGCCCTTGCCATCGATCCCGCCTGCCCCATGCGCGCTGCCGCCGTGCAGCTTGTCCGTAACGTGTTGCAGGAGGCCGGCACCATCCTGGTGATGCATCCCGAGGAAGACGCCACCGACATCCCCAACGTCATCGAGGTGGCCCTTGCCACCGCTCACCCGCTGGACTGGCTGGAGCGCAAGAGTAAAATTCCGACCGTAATCGCCAAGGTTTTTGCCACGCCGCTGGCCGTGGCCGCCGCGGCAGCCGATTCATCCCAGCTCCCGCCCGCCGAACCGCTCTCCAACCCGCCCGCCGCCGCGAGCCCGGCGCCGGAGCGTCCCAAGGCCCGCGAAGAGCGCCCGCCTTCGGCCACCGAGAACGTCATCCGGGTGGAAACCGACCGCATTGACGTGGTCCTCGACCTGGTCGGCGAACTCATCATCGCCAAGAGCATGATGCAGGAGCTTTTCGCGGAGATGAACCGCAGCTTCGGCAACCATCCGCTGCGCGCCAAAACCGCCGACGTGCTGCTCTTCCAGGCGCAGATTCTCAACAAGCTGCAGCGCGCCGTGATGAAGATCCGCATGGTGCCGGTCGAGCAGATGTTCCGCCGCCTGCCGCGCATCGTGCGTGACACCGCCAAGCAGACCGGCCGCGAGGTCAACCTCGTCATCGAGGGTGAGAGCACGGACCTGGACAAGAGCATTCTGGACGCCCTCGCCGAACCCATGATGCACCTGCTGCGCAATGCCGTCGATCACGGTATCGAGCCGCCCCTGGAGCGCGCCGCCGCCGGCAAGCCGCCCGAGGGAACCATCCGCATCCATGCCTATCACCAGGGCAACCAGGTGGTAATCGAGGTCAGCGATGACGGTCAGGGCATCGATCTGCCCAAGGTGGTTGAGACGGCGGTCACCCGCGGCATCGTCACCGCCGAGCAGGCCGCGCGGCTGAATGAAAGCGATGCCTTCGATCTCATCTTCCATCCCGGCCTGAGCACCTCCACCGAGGTGACGGAAATCAGCGGGCGCGGCGTCGGCATGGATGTGGTCAAGGCCGTGATGGACCGTCTCAAGGGAACCGTCAGCGCCCGCAGCGTTCGCCACCAGGGCACAACCTTCCGCCTCAAGGTGCCGCTCACCCTGGCCATCATCAAGGCCCTGCTCTTCCGCGTTTCGGAGCGTCTCTACGCCGTGCCGCTGGGCAACGTGCTGGAGATCCTCCGCTCCCGCGAGAGCGAAATCCATTTCATCGACGGCCAGGAAGTTCTGCAAATCCGTGAAGAGGTGGTGCCACTGGTCCGCCTCAGCCGCATGCATCCCGGCGGCGAGCGTAAAGTGAAGCTGTTCATCGTCGTGGCCAGCGTGGGCGAGCGCAAAGTGGGACTGGTGGTCGATCGCCTCATCGGCGAGCAGGAGCTGGTCATCAAGGCCCTGGACGAATCCCTGGTCAGCAGCGAACTGGTCAGCGGCGCCAGCATTCTGGGCGATGGCCGCGTCGTGTTGATCCTCAGCATCGCCGACGTGGTGGAAAAGCTGGGCCGCGGCTACCCCCGGAGTCCGGTGCAAACCGGGCCGCAGGGAGCGCGCCCATGACCGCTCCCACACAGATGATCCGCGTCCTGGTGGTGGACGATTCGGCGCTCATGCGCAAGCTCATCCCGCAGATGCTCGAGCGTGACAATTCCATCCACGTCGTCGGCACCGCCATGGACGGCGCCTTCGCGCTCAAGAAAATTCAGGAGCTCAAACCGGACGCCATCACCCTGGACCTTGAGATGCCGCGCATGGATGGCATCGAGGTCCTGCGCCAGATCATGCGCCAGCAGCAGGTCCCGGTCGTGGTCGTCAGCGCTCACACCCATCATGGCGCCAGCGCCACCTTCAAGGCTTTGCACATGGGAGCCTTCGATTTTGTCGCCAAGCCGGAGAATGTCCTGGCCGAGGGCATGAATGAGATCGCGGCCGAGTTGATTGTCAAGATCAAGGCCGCCGTCGCCAGTCCATTCCGGCGCCGCCCGTTGCCGGTTCCCGGAGTTCCAGCCCACCCCAAGCCCGTTCGCCCCGGCATCCTCGCTCCTGCCTCCAAGGTGGTGGCCATTGGCATCTCCACCGGAGGCCCCAATTCGCTGGAGTACATGCTCGGCCAGCTCCCAGGCGATTTTCCCGCCGCCATCCTGGTCGTGCAGCACATGCCCGCTGGATTCACCGGAACCTTCGCGCGGCGCTTGAATGACTGCTGCGCCATGGAAGTCAAGGAGGCGCTGTCCGGTGACCTGGTTGCCGCCGGACGTGTGTTAATCTGCCCCGGTGACCGCCATATGCGGGTTCGCCGCATGCCCCTGGGCGATGTCATCGTGCTCTCCGACGACGCCAAGGTGAACGGCCATCGCCCCTCGGCCGATGTTCTGTTCCGCTCCGTCGCCCAGGAGTTTGGAACCGACGCCGTGGGCCTGATCATGACTGGCATGGGAGAAGATGGCGCCGAGGGCCTGGGAGTCCTGAAAGCCCGCGGTGCCCTCACCATTGCCCAGGATGAGGCTTCGTCGGTTGTCTTCGGCATGCCGCGCGCCGCCATCGAGCGTGGCTATGCCAATCGCGTCATTGCCTTGGAAGCTTTGGCCAACAGTCTGATCGCGCATTGCGCAATTCCCCGCGCCCTGCCGGTCAAGGAACCATACCCAGTCCGCTCAGCCGGACTTTTGTGAGGCAACTATGGAGCAATTTCCCGCTCTGCTGCGTACCGCCGATCACCAGCCTGTCGGATACCTTGTGGTCGATGACTCGATCTTTGCGCGTAAGAACCTGGCGCGCATCATCGACTCCTATGGCGGAGTCCTGGCCGGGGAGGCCGGCGACGGTTGCACGGCCATCACCGAATACGACCGTACCCACGCCGATATCGTGCTGATGGACATCACCATGCCGCAGATGGAGGGCATTGAAGCCGCCGAGCGCATCGTGCGCCAGCATCCCGACGCCCGCATTATCATGGTTTCCAGCGTCGGCTACCAGGAAAACATCGTCGCCGCCCTGCAGAAGGGCGCACGCCACTTTGTGCAGAAGCCGGTGAAGCCGGAGTTGCTCTACGAAGTCATAAAATACGTGCTGGGCGATGCCGCCGCTCCCGCTCCCGGCGCCGCCGCAGGAGAGTCGTTGTCATGAGGATGGAGTTGATTCAGCCGTTCATCAACGCAGCCGACGCGGTGCTTTCTGAAACCCTCGCCTGCCCCGTCACCATCTCCGACATTTCCATGAACGAGGAAGCCTACCAGCGCCACGCCACCGCCGCCCTGGTGGAAATCACCGGCGACATCGAGGGACGCGTGATCTTCGACGTGGAAGACGGCACGGCCCTCAAGGTCGCCGCCGGCATCGCCGGCTCTGAGATCGATTCCAACTCCCTGACCCTGCGCGAGACCGTCGCCGAACTGGCAAACCTCGTTATTGGCAACGCTGTCACCACCCTTAACGACGCGGGATTCCGTTTCAAGGTCCATCCTCCGGTCGATCATCCCGCCGCCGAGGGTTTCCGCAGCTCCGAGGACGTCGAGGCTCTGGTCATGGATTTTTCCTCCCCTGCCGGCAGCGTCTTCATGAACATTGCCATCCGTTACAATCGCCGCCGCCGCGCCGACCAGATCCCCGGTTAATCCAGTTCCACCGCGCTGCGCCTGGCCTATGTTGTTATATGGATTGGAGCGGTGGGCACCCACTTAAGAGGTGAGCACCTTCTTGCCCGTGAAGTGTCATCCTTTCCCTTTGAGGTGTCATCCTGAGCGAAGCGAAGGACCCCCGCAAAGCTCAAATCTCCAATGCGGCCCCAGAGGCTTTTCAACCACCCGCGCAGCGTACTCTCCAGACCAACGCGGCAGCAGCGGGTCATCCGGATGGTCAGGTTTGCTCCGGGTAGTGGGTCAGTTTCCGGTTGGCCCGTCACTCGGGGACAAATTCTCGGAATCCGCCAGTTATCGAGTTGTCAGTGGCGGGCCGAGCGTTCTCTCAAGGGCTTAGCGAAGGGTACTGCTTTACGAAGTCCCCCGGCCGAGCTGAATGCTTTTCAAGTGCTTCAGCAGCGCAGATTCAATGTCTGCCTTGCCGCCGATGCTATCACTGTAATACGCAACGCGATAACCACTGATGTCGAAAGGCAATTTCTCTGAATTGCGGTTTGCCAGCAGGATTGTCGGTTTCCCTAATGCGTGTGCATAGCCGAGTTCATAAAAAACATTGACATTGGCAGGCGTAATTTCCGCAATTATGACGGCGCTGTCTACGATCTGTCGGATGATGTCCTGGAGGATGGCACCCGGTCCATAGATGTCGTCGGCCCGAACCGCGTCGAACCCTGCTCGACGGGCGACCGGCCTAATCACTTCTTCCCAATAGACATCGTATGGTTTCCCAAACTGCATTACGACAAAGCACTTCGGCCTGCCGCCATCGATAATAAGGTCTTTGAAGCTGACCTTAGTGCTGCCCCAGACATAGAGGCCCACTTGGTCTCCTTCGGGTGGAGCCGGAAGAACATCTTCCAAGACGCAAACGGAATTGATGAGTAGGGAGACTCGCTGGCCGCTGATGGTGGCCTGAAGCGCCTTCTCTCCACTGGTGAGGATGGACGAGGGTCCTTCGGCCCTTAGCAGTTGTGAGCTAGCTCGTGAAGATTTCGCAAGAACGTATGCGCGATACCAACCATTCATCCCCAGTGAGTAGTACTCGCCAGTGCCACCATTAAAGCCAAACACTAGCCGGGCTGCGGAAGCTGGATTTTGCATGTCCGCAGTAACTGACAGGACACCTGAGCTAAGCCGAGTTTTCGCAAGGCATAAACCGTCCAAGCGGGGCCGGTCGCCAGGTCCGTCATATGGTGCAGGGCCCTCGTAAATTGCACTCGTGCCCTGAAAATTCCAACTGCCTTCGATTGGCACGAAGCCGTTTTCAGGCGCCTTTTCCTTTTCCACAGGGTCAGAATCACTAACGCCAATTTCGGGTTTCGGCATGCCAGTCTCCTTGAGACTCCACCTCTCTCCGGACTATTCTCCGTCTGAGGACGAGCTTCTGCAACAATTTCCCAATGGCAGAGTCTTATTGCACGCAATGGCCGTGGGCAGGACAGCCCCAAGGTGAGTTCCGAGCGGGTCGTCGCCGAACCGGAAACTGACCCAACCCGCTCCCAAGCGCGAACCGCTTGACACACCGTCGTGGTCTGCAATAATCATCTGGCACGCGGGTGAAGGAGTTCACCCTTAACCACCGTCCCACCCATGGCCGGGACAGTTGATGACTCCTGACAGGAATCCTTGTCGCGGAGTCATGCCCCGGCACCGATTCATCAAAATCCAAGCTTGCGTTCCCACTAGCCGGAGGTTGTTGCTCCCTCCGGGGAGGATTGGCGTTCCAGTCGAGCGCCCGGTACACAGCGAGGTGATGGTGAAAATTTTCAGCAGGGCGGAAGAACTGGAATCGTTGCGCAAACGATTCGCGGGCCGGCGATCCACGCTTGTGTACGGGCCCGGCGGCGTGGGCAAGACGCTGCTGCTGCGGCACGTCATGGCCGAGTTCGGCAATGTTCTCTATTGCCCCGCTTCGCCCAGTCCCCAGGCCGTTTTTCGTTGCCTCGCCGGGTTGCTGGCCGCGCGGCAGGATGTCACCGTCGCGCGCATCTGCCGGGGACGAACCGATGCCCTGGCCGGCAAGTCTTCCGTGGCGCTGAAAGGCATTGTCTGCGACGCTCTGCGAGCCCACGAATACCAGGTCGTGCTCGACCACCTGCTGCGTCCGTCGGCGGCAATGGCGGCGATGGCCGGCGAACTGATGGTTTCCTGTTCCACGCCGGTGATTGCGGTCGCCCGGTCGGCGCACATGGAGGACGCTGGCCATCTTTCGCCCTTGCTTCCGGACCGGGGCGAACGCCTGGCCATCCGCAACTTCGATTCCGATCGCGCCAAGGCGTTTGCCCTTGAGGTCTCGGGGCAACAGCATGTGGAGGCCCGGAATCTGCCCGGCGTTCTGGACAGCATCGCCCGATCCAGCGAGGGAAATCCCGGGGCGATCCTGCGCATGATCGCCATGGCCAAACATGGCAAGTATCGCAGCGGCGATCAGATCAAGTTCGCGCCGCTGTACGTCGATTTCCTGATGGAGACGGCTGCGGCCAACGCCATCTAAGCATCGAGTGGGATGATTCCCTCTTGGAGACCGAAGTGTCCAACGGACAACAAACCGGCGCCGTAGAAACCAGCGATGGCGCCACCCGTCTCATCGCACTGGCCACGCTGGCAACCGAACTTGGCAGCGACCACGTCGCCAGCGAGGCCGCCGAACTGGCTGCGCGCCTCACCGAAGGCCGTTTCTTCGTTGCCTGTGTCGGCCAGTTCAAACGCGGCAAGTCCACCCTGATCGGCGCATTGATCGGCGAATCGGTTCTGCCTACGGGATTCATCCCGGTCACCGCCGTGCCCACGGTCATCCGTTTTGGTCCCGCCCGGCGCGCCCGCATCCGCACCACCGACGGCGCCTGGCAGGAAATCGCCCTGCATGACCTGGAACAGTACGTTTCCGAAGAGCACAATCCGGAGAACGTCAAAGGCGTCGCCGGGGCCGAGGTCTTCGTCCCCAGCCCGCTGCTGGCAACCGGAATGTGCCTGGTGGACACGCCCGGCCTGGGATCGGTTTTTTCCGGCAACACGGCCGCCACCCAGGCTTTCATCCCCCATATCGACGCGGCCCTGGTCGTCACCGGCTCCGACCCTCCCCTGGCTGGCGAGGAACTCGTGCTGGTCGAGTCGGTCGCCAAACACGTCGTCCACCTCATCGTCGTTCTCAACAAGGCAGACAAGGCGTCGGAGGCGGAAAAAGCCGCGGCCATCGCCTTCACCCAGCGCCTGTTGCAGAAGCGTCTGCAACGTCCCGCCGAGTTGGTGTTCGAGGTCAGCGCCACCGAGCAGCTTGAAAAACGCGGTCCTCTGCGCGATTGGGGAAAGCTGCTGCACACCCTGGAAAATCTCGTGCAGAGCTCCGGGCGCGACCTCATCCAGGCCGCCGGCGACCGTGGCATTCTGCGCCTCGGCGAGGAACTGCTGGCCATCGTCTGCGAGGATCGCGATGCCCTGCTGCGCCCCATCGAGGAGTCCGAGCAACGCATTGCGGTCATGAAGCAGACCATCGCCGAGGCCGAGCGATCCCTGCGCGAACTCGGTTTCCTGCTCATGGGCGAGCAGCAGCGCCTCTCCGATTTTTTCCTCGACCGCCGCAAACTGTTTCTAGCCGCCGCGCTGGTCGAATCGACCACGGAGTTTGACGTTTTTCTGCGCTCCGCGCCGCACACCGCCGGACCCGCCTATCGCCGCCATCTCAATCACCAGGCGCAGGAGATCGCGCGCCGCCGGGTTACCCCCTGGCTTGAAGGCGAACAGCAGGAAGGCGAGCGCCAGTACCGGCAGGTCGGCCGCCGCTTTGCCCAGATGGGCAACGATTTCCTGGTGAAGCTGGCCGCGGCCGGAATTCCCGAACTGGCGCGCATGCTGCACGCACTCGACACCGAAACCGGATTCCGCGTCCGCTCCGAGTTCCGCTTCCGCGACTTCATCGAGTTGGCGCAGCCGGCCTCACCGCTCCGTTGGCTGGCCGACGCATCTCTCTGCCTTTTCGGCCTGCGCACGCGAATCGACCAGGATGCCCGGAGTTTTCTGCAATACTTGCTGGAAGTCAACAGCGCGCGGGTGCAGAGCGACGTCCGCAACCGGGTGGAGGAGAGCCGCAACCGCCTGGAGGTGGATATCCGCAAACTCCTGCACGAGGTCAGCCGCATCGCCGAGCAGGCCCTGGCCCGCGCCCGCCGCGCCCGCGACGAAGGCGCCCCCGCCGTCGAAGCCGCCCTTGCCCGCCTCGACGCCCTGGAAAACGACATCCGCGCCATCCGCGATCTGTCCGCTTGAGAGCCCTGTTGCAGGCGCACTGATGCTCCACATCTGCCAGTTGTTGGCAGATGTGGAGTTGCTGGCCTTGTCCTTCCCCGTCAATCCTGCGCGCCCTAGCAGCAGCGCGCGTTCGCCGCGCCCGCCGCAATCACCGGCGGCCCGAACGCCTCTTCCGGCACCGGCGCGCCGTTCAGCACCATGATCCACCTTCGCACCGAGTCGATCAGTACCAGCACCACGCCCACGATGAATATCGTCATCAGCAGCGTATCCAGCCATCCGGCAAATCCCAGCCCCGGTTTCAATCGCAGTGGCCAGAAGATGTTGCGGATTGACAGCACTCCCGCCGAGATCGTCGTCACTCCCACAAAACACATCGGCAGCACGGTCAGCCACGCATACCGCGCCTTCCCCATGTTGATCAGGAACGTGGTTGTCACCGCCAGCGCGATGGTTGCCAGCAACTGGTTGCCAGTCCCAAACAGCGGCCAGATCGTCGATATGTTGCCGGTATAGATCATGTACCCCCAGCCGCTCACCACCAGGGTGGTGGCAAACACATTGCCGGGCAGTGACGCCGCGTTGCCAAATGGCTTGTACACCTTGCCCATCAGTTCCTGCAAAACGTAGCGGGCCACGCGTGTCCCCGCATCCACCGTAGTCAGGATGAACAGCGCCTCAAACATGATGGCGTAGTGGTACCAGTAGCCCATCAGCCGGTCCATCCCCGGCAGTCCCTTGAAGATCTGCGCCATGCCGACCGCCAGTGACACCGCGCCTCCGCTCCGCCCGGCCAGCTTTTCGCCAACCTCGCGTGAGAACATGTCCAGGTTCACCGTGTGCAGTCCCAGCCGGGCGAAAACATCCGGCGGGCAGTTGATGGCAAAGTAGTCGCCGGGATTCATCGAGCAGGCGGCGATCAGCGCCAGCACTCCAACCAGCGATTCGCAAAGCATCGCCCCATAGCCAATAAAGCGCGCGTCGCTTTCCCGGTCCAGCATCTTCGGAGTTGTACCCGACGCAATCAGCGAGTGGAATCCCGAGATCGCGCCGCAGGCAATGGTCACGAACAAAAATGGAAACAGGTTGCCCTTGATAATCGGTCCGCCGCCGTGAATGTAGGGCGTAAAGTTCGGGAACCGGATGTTGGGATGCACCACGAACACGCCCACGATCAAAATCGCAATCGTGCCCAGCTTCACATAGGTGGACAGGTAATCCCGCGGCGCCAGCAGCAGCCACACCGGCAGCACCGAGGCCACAAATCCGTAAACCACCATCAGCAACGTGATCTGGTGCGGAGTAAACGTCAGTACGTGGGCAGCCCCACTCGCTGCAAACACATGCCCGCCGGCGACCGCCGCCAGCAGGCACACCACGCCAAAGATGCTGGGTCCCGTGGTCGTCACCGTGCCCGCATGGCTCCGGAACATCCACACTCCCATGACGAGCGCAATCGGAACCGTCATCCCGATCGTAAACACGCCCCACGGACTGTTCGCCAGCGCGTTCACCACCACAATGCCCAGCCCCGCCAGCGTCACCAGCAGGATGAACAGCACCGCGATCATCGCCACCAGTCCGGCAAACGGACTGATCTCGGTGCGCGCAATGTCGGCCAGCGACCGTCCCCGGTGCCGCATCGAGGCGCACAGCACGGTAAAGTCCTGCACTCCTCCGGCTAGCACCGCGCCCATCAGCAGCCAGAGAAATCCCGGAGCAAACCCGAACTGCGCCGCCAGCGTCGGCCCCACCAGCGGCCCCGCTCCCGCAATCGCCGCAAAGTGATGCCCGAACAGAACCCACTTCGGCGAAGGCACGTAGTTGTGCCCGTCTTCATACGCATGTGCGGGAGTCACGCGGCGGTCGTCCAGCACCATTGCCTTGGCGGCGATGAACGCGCTGTAGTACCGGTACGCCAGCGCGTACACACAAAGCGCGCCCAACAAAACAGGAAACGTATTCATCCATCCCTCTGCAATCCCAGGTCGAAACCATCAGCCAGCCAAATTTCGCCAAAAAATTCCCGACCGAAAACTATAGAAGGGATCACACCTCCCCGCAACGAAATTGCTGCCCACGCGCCAGCGCACCGTCCACCCCGCCCGCCACTCCGCAACAATCTGGCAACCGAAGTTTCATCTCCCAATCGCATTCCACATGCCGACTTAGCAGTACGTATCTTTGTTGCGACGATCGCCGAGTTGGATTCGAGAGGCCCACAACGCCTGTCTCACCCCTGTCGAGACAGAGAATTCCAGATACCCAAGAACGCGGGTGGCCCAGAGTTGGTGCGGTTCCAACTCTGGGGCTGTTTAGGCGGCCCGTACACTAGCCCGGTGCCCATTTCTGCCGGGTGCCCGCCCCATAACTGCCGTTGGCGGATGTGGGATGGTTGCCATGTCCTTACTACTGCGGCCCGCGCTCCCCAAAGTCAAACGCCGCCACCTGCGCCCCCATTCTTTTCAATCCCTCGGGAGCATCCAGTTTGTCCATCATCAGCTCGATGAGGGTGAACTCCCCTCCGCGTCCGGCCTCTTCCAGCGCACGCTCCAGCTCCGCCTCGCTGCCAACCCGAAAGCCGCGCACCGGCTGTCCATCGGCAAACACCTCGGCCAGCTTCGCATACTGCCAGTTCTGGATGTCGTTGTACGCCGCCTCCGGCCCACGAATCACGCGCTCGATGGTGTAGCCGCGGTTGTTGACGACGAAGATGATCGGTTTTCCTCCGTGCCGCAAAATGGTGGAAACCTCCTGCGCCGTCATCTGCAACGCGCCGTCGCCGATGAACAGCAGATGCCGCAGGTGCGGCGCCGCCAACAGCGAACCCAGCAATGCCGGCAACGTATAGCCAATCGAGCCCCACGTCGCCTGGCTGATGTAGGTCGTGCAGGCCGGCAATCGTACACCCGCCAACCCAGCCTGCGAACTGCCGCACTCCGCGAGGATCACGTCGCCCTCGCGCAAAAACTCTCCCAGCCTCGGCCACAGCCGCGCATGGCTCAGCCGGGCGTCCGTTGCCGCCCGTGAGCCCGCAGCCGGAGCGGCGTCCTCTGCCGCGTACCCGACTGCCACGCTCTCCTTCGCCGCGCCATCCTCACTGCGCTGCGGCAGCCGCTCCACCAGTGCCGCCAGCACCTCGCGCGCCGTGATGCCCTCAAAAAAACGGCCATCGATGGTCGCGCTGTAGGGATCGAGCACAATCGTCTCCGGTGTCGGAATCTGCTGGCTGAAGTAGCCCGTGGTGGCGTCGAAGAAGCGCGCTCCCACCGTAATCAGGCAATCGGATCCCTCGATGGTCTCCCTGGCCTCGGCGGCGCTGGCCTGTCCGGCGTAAATGCCGCGATACAGCGGGTGTTGCTCGTTGAATACGCTTCTGCCGCTGGCCATGCTCGCAAACGGCACTCCGCAGCGCTCTCCCAGGGCGCACAGATACGGCCGCAAGCCAAAGCGATGCGCGTCGGCATCCACCAGCAGCGCCGGACGCCGCGCCCGCCGGATGCGCGCCGCCATCAGCTCCACCAGCCGCTCCACCTGCACCGCATCTCCGGTGGGAGCCACGGCCGCCAGCGGCGCACCCGGCGCATCGATTTCCAGGTAGGTAATGTCGGAGGGCAGTTGCAGATACACCGGCCGTTTTTCCCGCAGGCAGGTCAGCAGCAGGCGGTCAATCTCAATCGCCGCGTTGGCCGGGGTGATGCGTGCCTGCGCCGCCGTGAATTGCGCCAGGCAGGTCATCACATCCTCAAAGTCCCCCGTGCCGGAGGTGTGGTGCAGAATCTCGCGCTTGTGAATCGCCCGCAGCGGAGGCACGCCGCTGATGCAAACCACCGGCACGTGCTCGGCATTCGCGCCCGCAATCCCGTTCAGTGCGCTCAGGTCGCCCACTCCGTAGGTGATGACCAGCGCCGCCACCCCATGCATGCGCGCATAGCCGTCGGCCGCGTAGGCCCCGTTCAGCTCATTGCAGGTCCCAATCCACTCCATGCCCTCACCGGCCAGCGCCTGCTCCAGAAACGCCAGGTTAAAGTCGCCCGGCACTCCAATCAGGTGCCGAATCCCCAGTTCCCGCAGGCGCGCCAGCAGGTAATTTCCGATCGTAACCTTTCGCACGGCCCATCTCTCCTTCGTTGCCTGCACGGCGGCATAGCCGTCCCTATCTTAGGACATCAACCCCCGGCATCGCCCCCACGCGGTTTCGCTGCCCTGCCCGGGGTTCCCGCCCCAGCTTTGGCAATTCCAGCGCGCCACTGATTGGCAGCTGGTCGTCGTCCCCGGAGGTGCGAGAATCGTCCATGGTTACTTTTTGCCGACCCGGGCTACCCTCCAATTCCAAACCCGGTCAGTTACTACGTGTTACCAAGGTTTCATGTGACTGATTTGAAACCGTCTTTGGCCTTGCATTGTGTTATACACTTCTCAGCACGAGCAGGAGAGTCGCAGCGATGGCGCAGTACCTGTGCACCACACCATTGCGCGCTGACGCCGTGGCGTGGTTTGGGCTGGCTTAGGATCATTGACGACTGGCATGTCCGATGCATTTTGGGTTCGCCCGGGGAGTGGCAATTTGATAAAAGACGGGCGGCAAGCAAGGAATTGAGCGAAATTTAGCGGAATGACTCTCTTGGGATTCCGGCGCTCGATAACGCGCGATAAAAATGAAAGGCCTGTTAGCCTCTTTATGAAAGACGAGCATCCACGGACATTTCTTCCGGTGAGTGGCAGGCGGACGGCGCAGCCGGCGGCTTCCTGCCGCGGCTTTAAGCTGGTTGAACTTATGTTGGTCGTCGCCGTTGCTGGCGTCATCATGGCCATGTCGCTGCCAGCCATCAACCGCACCATCACCTCGATGCACCTTTCTTCCTCGGCCACTTCGATTGCGGGAGTCATCCAGAGCACGCGCTACCAGGCCATCGCCACCGGCTGCCCTTATGAGGTCGCCATTACCGCCTCCAGCGGGTCTTATCAGATCTCCACCGAGCAGGTCGTTTCCACCTCGACCGCTCCGGTCTGCTCCTCAACGTATTCCTACGTCTGCGCCTCAAAAATTTCCTCCACCGCTTGCCCGGTTGTCTTTGCCAACTCCGACGTGATCATCAACGCCAATCAGACCCTGGTGCTCAATCCCGGTGGGACCATCTCCACTACCACCACCATCACCACCCCAAGCACCTTCACCATCGTCTTTTCCATCGCAAATGGAAGCCAAACCAAGACTGTTACCGTTTCAGGAGTGGGCAATGTCAGCATCAAATAGGCTTCGCAACGCCCGCGGCTTTACTCTTATCGAGATCATGATCGCCACGGTGATCCTGGTCATCGGACTCTCCGCGATGGCCGCGCTTGCCGCCGTCATGCTCACTCGTGGACGCCAGTCCCGCTACATCAATGTTGCCGAAACCCTCGCTTCCGAAAAGCTCGAGGACCTGAATCGCTACGACATGGCCGCGCCGCAGATTTGCGTGCAGACAGGCGACACCACGGAAGGCAGCCTCTCCACCCAACTCACTACCAACATCACCTGCCCTGGCGCCGCGGCGTCCACCAGCGTCAGCTATTTTGACTTTGTGAGCATCGATTTCGTTACCACCAGCGACTGCGGCAGTGCCAACAACGGGTGCTTCGCCGAGACCGTTTACAACGGGACCACGTCGCAATACCTCACCACCTATCACTCGCCCGATGGTGTCATCCCCGGCGGCACCGGCGGTTTGCCGGTCACCAGCACTACGGCTCCCACCAACATGACGACCTACGTGCGAACCTGGCAGATTGAATACAATCCGACCCTCGGGTCCAGCGGGCAAAACAAGGTTACCGGGACGCGGCGCATTACCGTGCTTGTTACCAACACCGATAACTCGGTCAAGCCCCCAGTCACTCTCCAGATGAGCTTGGTGCGACAATGACAGTCATTCACAATCCGCATTCCATGCCCGGCTCCCGCGCCGCAGTCAGCCAGCGCGGAACCACCCTCCTGGAACTGGTCGTCTCCATGGCCCTCCTGATGATTATCAGCGGAGCCGCCTTCGGCCTCTTCAACAGTATGTCTGCGGCAAGCACCACCGTGCAGTCGCAACAGGGACTCAGCATGGCGCTGCGCAGCGCCACCTCCCAGTTGCAAATGGATCTCGCCAACGCCGGCAATGGTTACTTCCAGGGACTCAACGTACCCTCGTGGCCGGTCGGCGTCAGCATTGTGAACAACGTGGTCGCTCCCGGAACCTCCTGCTACAGTTCCACAACCGGTTACGGTCCCACCTGTTTTGACAGCATCAACATCATCACCGCCGACCCGGCCATTTATCCTGCCGTCAATCCCACCGATGCCGCCGGAGACGCCAGTCCAGCCAGTTGCCCGTCTCCCGCCGCCGCCGCCGGCGCCACGCCCGGCACAACCACCATCTACGCCACAGCCGCTCCGGTCAGCCAGGCCTTTCCCAGCGGCCTCACCCTGGCTCAGACCGCCGCAAAGTTCAATGCCGGGGATCAGTTATTGTTCCTCCACAGTTCCACCACGGGCACCCTGATCTCCACCGCCATCCTCAAGAGCGTCACGGTCAGCGGCGCCGCCATCGCATTGAGCATCAACCAGACCTATAGCGACGGCAGTAACCTCCTTACCAACGATCCCCTGGACATCACGGCTTGCGACCGTACCACCTTCGTCCAAGCGTACAACCAGACCGGAAACACGAACTCCTGCCCGCCGCCCGGCAGCACGGCGCCCTATACGCCATCCTATTTCTTCGGCGCCGGAACTAATTTCTGCGGGTCCGGCGACTGGATCGTGAAACTCTCGCCCATTCAGTACACGGTCCAGGCTACCGGCAATACCAACGATCCCTGGCAACTCGTCCGCATCCAGAATGGAACCACTACCGTGGTCATGGACCAGATCATTGGATTCAAGGTCGGAGCTTCCATCTGGAATAACGATACCGCCAACGGTTTTACCACCACTTCCTACAATTACGCCGCCGCCAACTACGCGATGGGAACTTTGGCGGAACCCTGGAACTTTTCGTTGGTCCGCTCAGTTCGAATCTCCATGATTGCCCGCACCGCTCCCACCACGACGTTTGGCACTGGTACCTACCACAACTCATTCGATGGCGGGGCGTATCAGGTGCGCGGTACGGCAATCGTTGTCAACCCACGAAACTTGAGTATGAATGACGACCGGACACAGGCACTCCCATGATCACTATGAAAGCTCATCCTACAAAGCGTCGCCGGGCGCAGCAGCCGGAATCAGAGAGCGGCATAGCCCTGATTACGGTCCTGTTCCTACTCATCACCATGACCATCCTCGGCCTCACCATGGTGGCAACCGTTAATTCGGACATGATGATCAACGGCTACTATGGCAACTCCCGCGCCGCCTACTACGCCGCCGATTCCGGGTTGAACATTGCCCGCCAGTATCTGAGCGACCAGCTCCAGAACCAGGTCGTTACCACCGCATGCCTGGGCTGGGGGCCAACGGCGGTAGCCGGTTGCACCGCGGATCCGCTTTCGGGCTCTGCTTCGACGACCGCCCTCGCCAACCTCAGGCAAACTTTTGGCGGCGCCTATTCCAGCAGCAACCTCAACGTCGCAACCACGCCCTCGGCCGCGTCCTGGCCCAGCGCATTCATCATCCAGGATTCCACCGCGTGCGCCAGCAGCTTTGCGGCCGCCACTGGCAGTCCGATCAAAACCCCAAGCCCGCTCAACGCCAATTTGACCGGGACCTACACCTACTCGTTCAACTATGTGATCTGCTCCACCGGAACCGCCGCATCCACCTCATTGCAGCGTGCGTCGGTCAAGGAAAGCGGCACCCTCCTGCTGGTCATCCAGGCGCAGGATACTCCCCCGCCAAGCTTCGCGGGATACGGACAGTTCGTCACCAATCAGGCCTCGTGCCCAGGTGCTTATCTAACTCCCGGCACCTACACCGGACCCACCTTCACGGACGGAACCTGGTCGCTGGGAAACACCGGGCCGTACATCTTTACCGGTAAACTCTCGCAGGTTCAGCCAGACATCGACTACTACGTCGGCAGCAAGTGCACGGCCTCAACCTCCAGTTCCTTCCCGGGGATCAGCGCAACCTTCCAAGCTGGTTTGCAACTCAACGCGCCCGCCATTACCCCGCCCGCCAACTCTTACAGCCAGGCATGGGCCGTGCTTGACGGGTTAGGCACCGGCGAAGGCACGGGGAGCCCCACCAACGCAAATCTCAATGCCGTGTTGAAGAACGTTTCCGCCACCGTCTACCCGTCCGGCGGAGCCACCACAGGCGTCTATCTTCCGTACTACAGTAACGGCTCCGGGGGATACAACTTCGGATACCTGAACAATGGCGTCCCGGCGCAAAGCGGCGGCATCTACGTGCAAGGCAACGCATCCATCATCCTCTCCGCCACCACTGACACCAGCGGCAACCCGACGCAGACCTACAGCATCACCCAGGGGACCACGGTCACCACCATCGTCACCAACCCCACCACCAACACAACCACATTCTCCTCCGGAGGCACGACCCAGACGATCAGCGGCATTCCGGAAAACCTCGCATCCGTTCCCGGTGAAGCAAGCCCTGGTACCATGCTTTATGTCAATGGAACCATCACCGGGCTCTCCGGTCCCGCCGCTCCCGGCACTTCCAACATGAACGCCAACGAGTACACTGCTGCTGCCATCCAGAACAACTCCATGGTTACAATTTCCGGCGCCGGCGACATCGACATCACTGGCAACATCCTCTATGCAACCGAGCCCGTAACCAAGACTCCCGCTGACACCTTGCTCTTGAACCAGGGCACATCGTCTTCCAACCAGGTCCTCGGTATTTATACCGCCAATGGGAGCATCTATCTGAACAGCCCCTACAGCGACCAGGATCTTGAAACCGATGCCAGCATGGCAGCCATCGGAAGCTCAACCACTTGTGGCACCGGCACCTGCGGATTTAAGAGCTCGGACACCATCAACACCTGGAACAACGTCGGAGGACAGATTCAGTCGAATGAATTTGTCTGCACCATTACCACCGCGAATACCTACTACGATCAGAGATTCAGCGCGTGGAGTAATTTCTTCCCGCCATGGTTCCCTTCCACGTCGACCGGTGGTACCAGCTATACCCCGCATGCACCCCAGGTCACGCCGACACAACAGCGCACCAGTTGGGCCTGGGTTGCCGCGCAATAGTCCCCATGCTCTCCCGGCGCGATCCATTGCTCGCGCCGGGAGAGGAAACCATTGACTCTTCGGATAGTAGTCAGAGAAAGAATGAGCAGGCAGCACCCTTTACCACCCAGGCAATCCTTGTGCACCCCGCGCAACCATTGCCTGGGTGGTAATTTTTCGTCCGGAAACCATTAACTATTTCGTCAATGGTTGCGCGCTCCGCCGGTTTCCGGTCTTTTCCCAGGGAGTGCGGGAAATCGCCGCTCGCCTCGTTTCGCCCAATGTTTACCGCGGTTTCACCGCTAGCCGGCGTCCAGCAGCGCGGCCAGACCCTTCAAGTCCTTAATCACGACCTGCCTGGCATCTACTTCCACCAGTCCCTCGGCCTGCAATCGCATCAGGTTGCGCGAAACCAGTTCGCGCACGGTGCCGAGCTGATTGGCTAACTCCTGGTGACTGCCGGGAAGCAGGACCTCAATGCCCAGCGCGGTTTTCTTGCCCTCGCTTTCGGCCAGCCGAACCAGCATGGAGACCAGCCGCTGGCGAATGGTCGTGAAGGACAATTCCTCGATAATATTTACCAGCCGCCGCAGCCTGGCGCCGACAAAGGCCAGTACCTTGAGCGAAACCTCCGGGTGGTCGAGACAGTAATCCTGAAAGTCCTTGCGCGAGATAAATGCAATCTCAGTCTCCTCCACGGCAATCGCCGAAGCCGGATACGGGCCGCCGTCAAACACCGGCAGCTCGGCAATCGACTCGCCCGGACCATTCATGGCAAGAACCTGCTCGCGCCCGCCAGCCGAAGTCTTGAAGATTCTCACCCGGCCACGCAAGATGATATGCAATCCCCTGCACGCTTCGCCTTCGCTGAACAGAACTTCGCCTGCGCCCCAGTGCTTTCTCACCGTCTTCGCCGCCAGCATCCGCAGTTCAGGCTGGGAGAAACTTGAAAACAGGGCTGTTTTGTGAAGCACCCCTGACAGGTCGATCCGCCCAGTACTCATTTGCACCTCTCGCCTCCGCGCCTTCCGCACCGCTCAGGAGCTACCCGCGCCACTCCGCCCCCAACCATGTTCGCCTATTCTATTGCGCCGGCACGGCTTTATCCTTGCCAGTGACTTTAGTCGCTGCGCTGGCCGCTGCTTTCTCCTATCTTGAGGGCACAAGGAGATTGAGATGCCTACCCTAACTGAAACCGTCCGTGAGATTGCGTTGAACCAGCCATCGTCGATTCGAGTCTTTGAACAGTTCGGAATTGACTACTGTTGCGGAGGGCGCAAGCCTCTCGCGGATGCCTGCACCGAGCGCAATCTAGAAATTGGCAGCGTACTCGCCGCGCTGGAGTCCGCTGCGGCCACGCCCTGCCCCGGCACCCAGGATTGGGCCAAGGCATCGCTTGCAAGCCTCGCCGGGCATATCGTCTCGCAACACCATGCCTATGTGAAGCGGGAACTCCCACGCCTGGACTCCCTCGCCCAGAAAGTTGTCGCGCAGCATGGTTCCACTCACCCGGAGGTGCTGCAGATTCAATCCGCGTTGCGCAAGCTGGATCAGGAACTGACCGGGCACCTTGCCAAAGAGGAGCTGATTCTCTTCCCTTACATCGCAGGGCTGGAACACGCCCTGGGCGATGGCAGTGCGAGACCGCAGGGATGCTTTGGCACGGTTGCAAACCCCATCGCGATGATGACCCAGGAGCACGATGCAGCCGGAACACTACTGTCAACTATGCGCCGGTTGAGCGCAAACTTCGTTCCGCCCCAGGGTGCCTGCCCGACTTATCACGCATTTTATGACGGCCTCAAGGAATTCGAGCAGGACTTGCACCAGCACATTCATCTCGAAAACAACATTCTGTTCCCGCGCGCGATTGCCATGGAAGCATCCCCAAACCGATAGCGGCGTCTCCTCCTGAGTTGCCGGCACACCCTGTCCGGCTCTTCTCTGTACGGAGGAGCCGGCATTTCTCGGCGCAGATGGCAAGCCAACTCCAGCCGCGCGGACAGCGTCACCTGTTTGCCGCCGGAGTATGTCCGCGAGCCGTATGCCTGAATTTCCGCAACATCTCCCAGTCCGCCTCTGTCTGGTCGGCATAGGCCACTCCAAACTCCACAATCGCGTTCGCAAAGCTCTCACCGTTGCCGATGTATCCCACGATCATCTGCACATCGCCGGAGCGCGCATGGCCACGCGCCAGCAACTCTCCGCAAACCTCCGCGTAGGCCGCCAAAGCCGGACCCTTCAGGGTTTGCAGATCAATGGAAGCCTTGTGGTCGCTCAGTTGCCGGACAAGATAATCGCGATTGGCAATCGTTGTCCATCCCAGCAGAGGATCGGACTGGAGCTGCATCGCGCGCTGTCCCTCCACTACCGCGCGTCCCCAATGCGCCCGCACTGGGCCATAACCCAGGTAAGGCAGGTACGCCGAGCCCACCTCCTGCTTGATCTGCAGAAACAGCGGATCGCCAACGCCATTGCCTTCCAGGTAGACGCAGTAATCGCGCCTTCCCACGCTACCCGTACCGACCGCCTTGAAGCACACGTCGATGGGCCGGTACTGGGCCAGGAGATGCTGCCACTCCGGCAATAGACTTTGGCTGTACTCCTTCATCGAGGCCAGCACCTGCCTGGCCTGCGCTGCGCTGCTGCGCAGCAGCCCTGGCTTGTTCTCGGCGAAGATGCGTCCCGAGTTTCTGTTCGACGGAATCGTCAGGGTCTCCAGGGTGTGCATCGGAGTCGCCCGCTCGGCCTTCAGCAGAGCATCGGAAACCGGCGCCACCTTGGTCAGGCGATGCACCTGGTAGCGAGCCAGTTCCAGCGCCGGCAGCTCGGAAAAGCCGCGCGCGTGCTTCTGGTACGCCTGCAGAAAGGCGAGCGCGGCTTGCTTGGCGAAGCCGTCCTTTGCGCCCGTATCCCGCGCCGCCAGCACCAGGCTGGTAGCCATGCGCTTCAAGTCCCATTCAAACGGCGCCCGCGTCGTCTCGTCGAAATCGTTGATATCGAAAACCAGCCGTCCGTCCGGCGCGGCATACGCTCCCAGGTTTTGCACGTGAGCATCGCCGCAGATCTGGTTGACGACGCCGGTGTTGGGCACGAGCGCCAGATCGGCCGCCATCACCGGCACGGCTCCGCGAAAGTATCCAAACGGCGAGGCCAGCATCAGTTCGTACTTCAGCGGAACCAGCGCCGGCACGCGTCCGCGCATACTTTCTTCCAGCAGCCGCAGTGGCTCGCGGCGTCGATGCTTCACGTCCCATGCCCCGTGATCCTGCCGCTTGATCTGTTGGCGCCGCGCCCGGCCTTGCGCGCGCCTGTCCTCAGAGGTGCCAATGTGTGTAGTCGGAAGACTCGCCATAGCTGGCTGAACATACACCCGCATTCCAGTTCATTTCAAACGCGGCAAGAGAAATGGCCTCATGCGAGGCCATTTTCCAGAATCTGGTCCGGCGCAAATCTAGCGCGAGGCGCGCTTCTGCAAGGGAAATTTCGAATCCAGGTCCAGGTTCAATTCCAGCACGTTCACCCGAGGCTCGCCCAGGAATTGAAACTGGCGTCCTTCGGTGTGCTGCTGCACCAGCACCAGCAATTGTTCTTCGCGGATGCCGCGCTCCCGGGCAACGCGTGGCGCCTGGAACTGGGCGCTGGCGGGCGTGATCTCCGGGTCCAGGCCGGAGGCAGAGGTGGTCACGTAATCGGCTGGAACCGGCTGCGCGGGATTCTCACTCTGGGCCGCAGCCACATCCTGCTTCACGCGATCCAATAGCTTCTGGTTTGTCGGACCCAGGTTGGTGCCGCCGGAGTTGGCAGCGTCGTATCCATTTCCCGCGGCCGATCCGCGAGGATGAAAATATCCCGCGCCGGTAAAGGGCTGGGCAATGATTCGCGAGCCAATCAGCTTCCCGTCCCGCGTCATCAACTGTCCATTCGCCTTGCCGGGAAACATTACCTGCGCCAGCCCGGTGACCACCAGCGGATACACCACTCCGAGCAGAATCGTCGTAACCACCGTCATCAGAACCGCGCTTATCAGATTGCGTTTCATCCTTCACCTTCCGCCCTATGCCAGCCCGGCGCTTGTAATCAGAATGTCGATCAGCTTGATGCCGATAAAAGGCGCAATAATGCCGCCCACGCCATAGATGAGCAGGTTGCGCCGCAGCAGCGCCGCAGCACCCATCGGACGATATTGGATGCCTCGCAACGCCAGCGGGATCAGCGTGATGATGATGATCGCGTTGAAGATCACGGCCGAAAGCACTGCCGACTGCGGCGTCTTCAGGTGCATGATGTTCAGCGCATTCAGCACCGGAAAGGTTCCGGCGAACATGGCGGGAATGATGGCGAAATACTTGGCAACGTCGTTGGCGATGGAAAACGTTGTCAGCGCGCCGCGCGTCATCAGCAGTTGCTTGCCGATGCCGACAATCTCGATCAGCTTGGTCGGGTTGGAATCCAGATCGACCATGTTGCCGGCCTCTTTCGCCGCCTGCGTGCCGGAGTTCATCGCCACGCCCACATCGGCTTGCGCCAGCGCGGGAGCATCGTTGGTGCCATCGCCGGTCATCGCCACCAGCTTGCCTTCGGCCTGTTCCTTGCGGATCAGATCCATCTTGTCCTTGGGCGTGGCCTGGGCCAGAAAGTCATCGACCCCTGCTTCGCGCGCAATCGCCGCGGCGGTCAACGGATTGTCGCCGGTGATCATCACCGTACGAATTCCCATCGCCCGCAACTGGTCGAAGCGGTCGCGCATTCCACCCTTGACGATATCCTTCAGTTCGATCACTCCCAGGGCGCCGCGCTGCCGCTCAGCCACCACCAGCGGAGTGCTGCCGGCGCGGGAAATCTCATCCACCAGGGCCCGCACTTCCGGCGCAAACACGCCGTTGTTCTCGCGGACGTAGCGTTCAATCGCATCGGCCGAGCCCTTGCGAATCTGGAAACCGTTCAGGTTCACGCCACTCATCCTGGTCTGCGCCGTGAAGGGAACAAACTCGGCGTTGTGCTCGTGCAGTTGACGGCCACGCAGGTTGTACTTTTCTTTTGCCAGCACCACAATGGAGCGGCCTTCCGGCGTCTCATCGGCCAGCGAGGAAAGCTGCGCCGCGTCCGCCAGTTCCGCCTCCGATACTCCCGGCGCGGCGACAAATCGCGAGGCCTGGCGATTGCCCAGGGTGATGGTTCCCGTCTTGTCGAGCAGCAGAGTGTTGATATCGCCGGCGGCTTCCACGGCGCGTCCTGACATGGCAAGGACGTTGTGCTGCACCAGACGGTCCATGCCCGCAATGCCAATCGCCGAGAGCAGTCCGCCAATGGTGGTAGGAATCAAGCAGACGAGCAGTGAGACCAGCACGAATACGGTTTGCGGCGAGCCCGAATAGATGGCAAACGGCTGCAAGGTCACCACCGCCAGCAAGAAGACAATGGTGAGTCCGGCGAGCAGAATGTTCAGCGCAATTTCATTCGGAGTTTTCTGCCGCTCGGCGCCTTCGACCAAGGCAATCATGCGGTCCATGAAGGTCTCGCCGGGGTTGGAGGTAATCTTCACCTTGATCTGGTCAGACAGCACGCGTGTGCCGCCGGTTACCGCCGAACGGTCGCCGCCGGATTCACGAATCACCGGGGCTGACTCGCCGGTGATCGCCGATTCATCGACCGACGCGATGCCGTCGATGATCTCGCCGTCCCCGGGAACAAACTCTCCGGCTGACACCACCACCACGTCCTCCGCCCGCAGGACGGAGCTTGCCACCTGCTCCACCGTTCCATTGGCGCGCAGGCGGTTGGCGACGGTTTCCGAGCGAGCCTTGCGCAAGGTGTCCGCCTGCGCCTTGCCGCGCCCCTCGGCCATGGCCTCGGCAAAGTTTGCAAACAGCACGGTGAACCACAACCAGAGGGTGATTTGAAGATTGAACTTGAATGCCTCATGCGGGCGCAGGATCAGAAGAATCGTGGTGATTACGCTGCCCACCTCTACTACAAACATGACGGGATTGCCCATCATCTTGCGGGGGTTGAGTTTGCGCACGGAACCGATGGCCGCTCCGCGAACGATCGCGGGATCCCAGATGGACTTGCGATTTTTCGATGTGCTCGACATGATTTGCCTAGAAAGCCTTTCCTGCGTTCATCATCAGGTGCTCAAGAATTGGACCAAGGCTGAGCGCTGGGAAAAAGGTCAACGCACCCAGAATCAGAATGACGCCAATCAGCAGCACGCTGAACAGTGGCGTGGTCACCGGAAACGTACCCACCGACGGCGGAACGTACTTCTTCCTCGCCAGGCTGCCGGCGATGGCCAGCATCGGAACCTTCATCAGGAAGCGCCCACCCAGGGCCGCAAACCCAATCGCGATGTTGTACCAGGCAGTGTTCGCGTTCAAACCGCCGAACGCCGATCCGTTGTTCCCTGCTGCCGAGGTAAACGCATAGAGAATTTCGGAAAGTCCGTGCGGTCCCGGATTGGCAATGGCCCAGGTGCCGAACGGCTTTATGCTGGAAACTGCCGTCAATGTCAGGATGATGAGAGGAAAGATGAGCGCAAACAACATGGCCATTTTCACCTCATATCCCTCGATCTTCTTGCCCAGATATTCCGGCGTTCGCCCGACCATCAGCCCCGCGATGAACACGGTGAGCACGACAAAAATCATCATGCCGTACATGCCCGAGCCAACTCCGCCAAAAATAACCTCGCCCAGCGAGATGTTCACCAGTGGAACCAATCCCCCCAAAGGAGTGAACGAATCGTGCCAGCTGTTGACCGCCCCGCAACTGGTGTCCGTGGTGGCCGTGGCAAAGAGTGCGGAATTGGCGATGCCGAAGCGCACCTCTTTGCCTTCCATGTTTCCACCCGGTTGCAGCGCGCTCACCTGCTGATCCACGCCGTGCAGGAGTGGATTGCCTCGCGCCTCCGCCCAGTAGGCCACCATCACTCCGGCCAGGAACAGCGCCGCCATCGCGCCCCACATCGCCCAGCCATGCCGCTGCGAACCGGTCATGCGGCCCAGGGTGTAGGTGAGTCCCGCGCCAATGGCGAAGATGGCAAACATCTCCAGCAGGTTGGAGAGGGGCGTTGGATTCTCAAATGGATGCGCGCTGTTGGCGTTGAAGAAACCGCCGCCGTTGGTGCCAAATTCCTTGATGAACTCCTGCGAAGCCACCGGTCCCTGCGCAATCGTCTGGTCGGTGACCGTATCCATCACCGGCTTGCCGTCCGCGCCCACCGTGGGCTTGCCATCGCTTCCCAGGTGCGGCACCTGCTGCGGCTCCACCAGCTTCACGGTGTCATAGGGGCGCAGATTCTGCACCACCCCCTGCGACACCAGCGCCAGTGCGCCAATCACGCAGAATGGCAGCAGCACCCAGAGCGAGGCGCGCACCAGGTCCACCCAGAAGTTTCCGATCGTCTTCATCTCGCGCCGCGCCACGCCACGAATAAACGCAATGGCCAGCGCGATGCCAGTCGCCGCGGAAACAAAGTTGTGATACGCCAGACCCACCATCTGGGTGAAATAGCTCATCGTGGTTTCACCCGAGTAGGCTTGCCAGTTCGTGTTCGTCGTAAACGACGCCGCCGTGTTCCACGCCAGGTTCGGCGGACTGACGGCTCCCAGCTTTTGCGGATTGAATGGCAGGTAGCCCTGCACCCGCTGGATCAAGTAGAGCAGCAGCATGGAGACAAGGCTGAACAGCAGCATGGAGACCGCATACTCAGTCCAGGCCATTTCCTGTTTCTCATCCACGCCGGTGGTCCGGTAGATCAGCTTTTCTATCGGCCGCAACACCGGATCCAGAAACGTCTTTTCATGGTTGAACACGCGCGCCATGAATACGCCAAGCGGCTTTGTGACGGCAAAAATCAGCAGCAGGAAAAACGCGATTTGCAACCACCCATTTGCGGTCATATCAGAATTTCTCCGGACAAAGCAGCGCGTAGAGCAGGTACGCCAGCATCAGCCCAGTCACCACCAGCATGATGATCGCTTCCATGTTTATCTCCCTCACCTGATCCGTTCACAAAAGTAAACATAGCCAATCGACAGCACGAAGAAGACAATCGTGATTAGCACGAACCCCAAATCCTGCATCCTTGCTCTCCTGACACGCAGCCACCCTTCCGTAAAACAGTGATTATCGCACCGTTCATGGAAGGTGATTGGCGATTCTACCTACCGATAGCGACTCGCGAGAATTTCTGGACGTCTCCAGATTTAGCAGCCACACTCTTTTCCCTCGCTGCCACCGCCAAATTCTGCGACCTGCGGCAACTCCCCGGAAACCTTGTACGGGTTTGCATCGCGCAGATCGAGCAGCGCAAGCCGGGTGGCGGCGATCATTCGGCTGCGCTCCTGCGGCGAGATTTCAGCCCACTCCGGGCTCGCGGCCGCCCCTAATCCAAAGTCGGGTGCAAGCGCCTCGCGATAGCGGTGGACCAACATCGCCAGTTTTTCGGGTGAAACTGTTTCGACAAACATAGGCCCCCCTACGCTCCCTTGGACACGCGCTGTTGCTCGGATTGAAAATATGCGCTCCGCAAAGCCGAGGCGGGAATCGCCTGCCGCCTCACTCCGGACTCAACCAGCCTGAGCCCCCGGGCCGCGTCAGCTGAGTAACTGCGATGCGCGGCGATGCTTTTAGCTGCGTGCGCCGAGCGCCTTTTTGCGGCTCTGATGTCGGCATCAAGTGCGAAAATAAATCGCAGCATGAGCGCAACCGCCGCCATGCCGATTAAAAGGAATGTCCCCAGGACCAACATGCGAACCTCCACGCTGGACGGGCCTTGAAGCCAGCCCCGCCCAGCCCTCAGTTCGATTGGATAACATCGGGTCTAAAACACACATAAAGAGTGTCTTAATAGTTCCTAAACGCGGTGGCAAAAAAAAAGAAAGTCAGAAATCAGGCAGGAAACATTCGCGCTTCAGCCTGCCGCCAGCGCCAGGCAAACTACTTCGGATCCCCGGGTTCAAAGCGGTATCCTACCCATTTCTCGGTCACAAGATAGTGAACCGAGCCATCCTCGGGCTCCAGTTTTTTCCGCAGATGATTCATGAACACGTGCAGGTATTCCGGCTGCTGGGTGCTCATTCCGCCCCACACCGAGGCCAGCAGAGTGCGATGGGTGATCACCCTGCCGGGATTTTTCGCCAGGTAGCTGAGCAGATCGAATTCCTTCGGGGTCAGACGCACTTCCCGTCCCCGCACCGTCACCAGCCTGGTCAGCAGGTCGATATGAAAATCACCCGCTTCAATCTGGTCCGCATCCTCTTGCTGCGTTGGCAGCGACGCCCTGCGCAGCCCGGCGCGAACCCGCGCCACCAGTTCGTTCATGTTGAACGGTTTGGTCACGTAGTCGTCGGCGCCCGAATCCAGAGCCTCGACCTTGGGCCGTTCCTCGCCGCGGACCGAAAGCACAATGATGGGCACGCTGGACTTGGTGCGGATTCTGCGGCACAGTTCCAGCCCTCCCATGTTCGGCATGGACAGATCGGTAATGACCAGGTCCGGCGTCCATTGCCGCATCACCTCGAGCGCCTCGTCGCCGTCCGCAGCGCTTCTGACGCTGTAACCGTGGCTGGAGAGTGCGGTCCGCAGCACTCGCGTAATCTGCGGCTCGTCGTCCACCACCAGAATGTTACGCTGCACGTCGCCGTTGCTCGTGGTCATTTTGGCTCCTGGGTCACGATATGCACGTCCACCGCCGGCGCGTCCCGAAGAAATTCATGGATCGCCGAAAGATAGAGGAACCGCCTCCATCCAGTCAGCGCCGAGCGGCCAAAGACAACCTGCGTAATATGCTTTTCATGCACGATCTTGGCCACCTCCGACGCCACCTTTTTGCCCTTGGTCTTCACGATCTGCGCCCCCAGGTTCTCGGCAAAGCGTAAATTCTCCTGCAGGGTTCGCTGGTACTCTGGAGAATCGTCCCGGCCAATGTCCACGTACACCACAAAGAATTCCGCACCCGTCTTCTGCGCCATCCGGGCCGTGCGCGCGATGAGATATTGGGCGATGGGATTGGAACTGATGCAGACGGCGATCCGCTCCGTGATGGGCGTGCGGTTCTCCATGTGCTCTTTTTCCATGTAGATCTCAAGGCTGCGATCCACCACGTTTCCAACCTGGTGCAGCGCCAGTTCGCGTAGCGCGATGAGATTTCCGGGACGGAAAAAGTTCGCGAGGGCGCGGTCGCTGCGCTCCAGCGGATAGATGTCACCGCGCCGCATGCGCGCCTGCAGAGCCTCCGGAGTCAGATCGGCGAGGACAATCTCGTCCACCCGCTGCATCACCCAGTCGGGGACCGTTTCCCGCACGATGACGCCCGTAATGCGCCCCACCAGCGGCGTCACGCTCTCAATGTGCTGCACGTTCATGGTCGAAATCACATCGATCTGCGCGTCCAGCAGGTCCATCACGTCTTCATAGCGCTTGCGGTGCCGGCTGCCTTCGATGTTGGTATGAGCCAGCTCGTCCACCAGCACAATTTGCGGATGCAGTTGGAGAATTGCGTCCACATCCATTTCGTCAAACGTTGTGCCTTTGTAGACCAGCTGTTGTCGCGGCACCAACGGCAGTCGTCCGGCCAGCTCGGCGGTCGCCGGACGGCCGTGGCTCTCCACCACTCCAATGACGACATTTTCGCCGCGGCTGAAGCGCCGGATGCCTTCGCTCAACATGTTGTAGGTCTTGCCCACACCGGGAGCGTAGCCAAGGAAAAGCTTGAAAAGTCCTCGTTGCTTCGTTGGCGCGGTTTCTTCCAGCCACTGCTCGGGGGTCTTCGGCATTCAGCGCTTATTGTCAGGCAAGAACCCGAAATTGTCGAATACGTTACAATTCCGAGCTGTGAACAAGCTGCTGCAGATCAAAGCCATTCGTTACGCATCTTGCTGTGCTCTGGTTGGGGTGTTGGTCACTGTTTGCCGGCTCCTGCACGCCAATGCCAGTACCGCCGGATTTGCATTCCTTCTCGCCGTGCTGGTGGTCTCCGCCTCCTGGGGACTCAGCTGCGCGATCCTTCTCTCCGTCGTCGCAACCTTGGCTTACAATTTCTTTTTCCTGCCGCCCATCGGCACTTTCACGGTCGCCGACCCTCAGAATTGGATCGCGCTTTTCACCTTCCTGCTCACTGCCGTCATTGCCAGCCAACTGGCCGATCGGGCGCGCCGGGAGGCCGACAACGCCAACAGCCGCCGCCGTGAACTGGAGCAGCTCTATGCCTTCAGTCAGCAGATGCTGACGGCTGACAACGTACTCGGTCTCATCAATTCGATTCCTGTCAAGATTGTGAATATCTTTGACGCCACCTTCGCCGGAATGCTTTCCATGCACAGCAAAAAGGTGTACTACTCCGACCTGCGTGCCCAAACCCTGATTACCAGTGAAGATCTGCTGCGCGTCAGCAGCCGCAGCGAGCCGGTCACCGATCCCGCCAAGAACCTCCGCATCAGGCCTTTGCGCATCGGCCTCCGCTCCGTGGGAGCTCTCGCCGTGATCGGCGGAGACCTCTCCCCCGAGAGCATGGAGGCGATCGGCAGCCTGGTCGCCATCGCCATTGAACGCGCCGGGGCGGTGGAAAAGCTCGCCCATTCCGAGGCCGGGCGCGAAAGCGAGCGCCTCCGTTCCATTCTTCTCGATTCGGTCACGCACGACTTCCGCACCCCGCTTACCGCCATCAAGGCATCGGCGCAGTCGCTCCTGGGTGACGCCCAACTGGACGAAACCTCACGCCGGGAGTTGCTCACGATCATCAATGAAGAGAGCGACCGGCTGGACCGGCTGGTGGGCGAGGCGGCCCAGATGGCGCAACTCGACGCCCATGCCGTGGAGTTGCATCTCGAACCGCATCAAATCCGCGAGGCCATCGATGCCGCGCTCGAAACCAATCAGAATACCCTCGCCAGGCACGAGGTGAAGCTGAACCTGAGCGACTCCTTGCCCAGGGTAAAGATGGACCTGCGGCACACCGAGGAGATCCTTTCCCAGTTTCTCGATAACGCGGGAAAATATTCGCCGCCCGGCACCACCATCACCATCACCGCAGAGGTCCAGGGAAACATGCTGGTCACCAGCGTGGCGGACCAGGGACCGGGGATCGACGCCATCGACCAGAACATGGTCTTCGACAAGTTTTACCGCGGACGCGACCAGCGCCTGAGCGTGCAGGGCACCGGCATGGGCCTTGCCATCGCCAAGGCAATTGTGGAAGCGCACGGCGGCACCATCTCATTGACGACCCAGCCGGGCCGGGGTTCGGTGTTTTCCTTCACCCTGCCGCTGGCTCGATAAGGGAGCAGCCCGGCGCCGCCGGGAACCTGCTCAGTATTCGCGTAGCTGATGCTATTAGTTTTTTCGATTAGCCATTGACACAGAAGCCCAAATGACAGAGCATTTTAGAAACCGACCGCCCGGTCGGTTTTTCACATCATAAAGGAGCTTCCTTGGCCACAATCTTTTACGCCCACGACGCCAATCCCGACGCGCTCAAGCGCAAAACTATCGCTGTGTTCGGTTACGGCAGTCAGGGTCATGCCCAGGCGCTCAACCTGCGTGAAAGCGGTTACAACGTCATCATCGGCCTTGACCCCACGCGCGGCACCGCGCAACGCGCCCGTGAAGACGGTTTCGAGGTCGTTGCACCCGCCGAAGCAGCAAAACGCGCCGATTATCTCCAGATTCTCACCCCTGACGAGACCCAGGGCGAACTCTATGCCGAATCCATCCGGCCCTACCTCACCAAAGACAAGGTTCTCGGCTTTTCCCACGGTTTCTCCATCCACTTCAAGACCATTGTGCCTCCGGCCGACGTGGACGTTGTGATGATCGCTCCCAAGAGCCCCGGCCACCTGGTTCGCCGCCAGTACATGGAAGGCCGCGGCGTACCTTCTCTCATCGCCATCTATCAGGATGCCAGCGGCAAGGCGCACGAGCTGGCCCTTGCCTATGCCGATGGTATCGGTTCCACTCGCGCCGGGGTTCTGCAGACCACCTTCAAGGAAGAAACCGAGAGCGATCTGTTCGGCGAACAGGCCGTGCTCTGCGGCGGACTCACCTCGCTGATCAAGAAGGGTTATGAGACCCTGGTCGAGGCTGGCTACCAGCCCGAAATCGCCTACTTCGAGTGCTTGCACGAGGTGAAGCTGATCGTGGACCTGATCTACGAAGGCGGCCTGGCCCGCATGCGCTACTCCATCTCCAATACCGCCGAGTACGGCGACCTGACACGCGGCGAAGCCGTGGTCGGCGATCCCACCCGCCAGGCCATGAAGAAAGTACTGGTCGACATTCAGAGCGGCGAATTCGCGCGCGAATGGATCGCCGAATACCGGAGCGGCAATAAGAAATTCAATGCCCTTCGCGAGATCGAAAAGCAGCTCCCGATTGAAGCGGTCGGAGCCAAGCTGCGCTCCATGATGGACTGGCTGCCAGACGCCACCAAGAGCAACGCAAAGAAGGTGCCCAGCACGACCAAGGCATAAGATCGAAGCCGTTCTCCTTGCCGCGCGCCGCCAACGGCGCGCGGCGTTTTCTTACCCTTGTGGCTCGTCCCGCGACCGCGCCGGAATGGAACTCTCCATGGATCTGAAACATCGAAGCCGCAATATCACCGACGGCCGCGACCGCGCTCCGGCTCGCTCCATGTTCAAAGCTGTCGGGTTTAGTGACGCCGATCTGGCCAAGCCCCTCATTGGAGTCGCCAATACCTGGATTGAAACCATGCCTTGCAACTCCCATCTGCGGGAGCTCGGCGCCAAGGTGAAACAAGGCATCCGCCTTGCCGGCGGCACGCCCATGGAGTTCAACACGATTGCCATCAGCGACGGCGAGACCATGGGCACGGAAGGCATGCGCGCTTCGCTGGTCAGCCGCGAAGTCATTGCCGACTCCATCGAGCTTGTCTGCCGCGGCCAGCTCTTTGACGCCATCGTCTGCGTCGTCGGTTGCGATAAAACCATCCCGGCCGCCGCCATGGCCATGGCCCGCCTCAATATTCCCGGCCTCATCCTTTACGGTGGCACCATCGCCGCCGGCAGATACAAAGGCAAAGACGTCACCATTCAGGATGTCTTCGAAGCCGTGGGCGCCAATGCCGCCGGCAAGATCGGCGACGACGAGCTGAAGGCACTGGAAAACGTCGCCTGCCCGGGAGCCGGAGCCTGCGGCGGCCAGTACACGGCCAACACCATGTCCACCGTCATGGAGTTGATCGGCCTGTCGCCGATGGGATTCAACAGCGTTCCCGCCCTCTCTCCGGAGAAAGACAAGGTGGCCCTCGAGTGCGGCGAAGTGGTGATGAACCTGCTTCGCGCCAACCTTCGGCCCCTGGATATCCTGACCCTCAACGCGTTTGAGAATGCCATCGCGTCGGTGGCCGCCACCAGCGGTTCCACCAACGCCGTGCTGCACCTGCTGGCCATCGCGCGTGAGGCCGGTGTCGCGCTCGACATCGACGATTTCCAAACGGTCAGCGAGCGCACTCCGATCCTCGCCGACCTCAAGCCTTCCGGACGCTTTGTCGCCGCCGATGTGCACGCCGCCGGTGGCATCCGCCTGCTTGCCAGCCGCCTGCTGGCGCTCGGCCTGCTGCACGGCGACGCCATCACCGTCTCCGGCAAAACCATCGCCGCAGAAGCCGCCAGTGCGCAGGAAACGCTCGGTCAGGAGGTGATCGTCCCCTCCGGCCAGCCGCTCAAAAAGACGGGCGGCCTCGTTATCCTGCGCGGCAACATCGCGCCCGAAGGCTGTGTCGCCAAGATCAGCGGCCACGAGCGCCTCAGCCAGACCGGCCCGGCGCGCGTCTTTGAGAGTGAAGAGGAAGCCATGAACGCCGTCACCGGCAAGACCATCCGCGGCGGCGATGTGGTGGTCATCCGCAATGAAGGTCCCAAGGGCGGTCCCGGCATGCGCGAGATGCTCGGCGTAACCGCGGCCCTGGTCGGCGAAGGGCTCGGCGGCAGCGTGGCGCTCATCACCGACGGACGATTCAGCGGCGCAACCCGCGGCCTCATGATCGGCCATGTCTCGCCTGAAGCCGCGCTCGGCGGTCCCATTGCCGCAATCCGCGACGGCGATACTATCCACATTGACGTCGGCACCCGCAAAATCGAGCTCGACATCGATTCCGTAACCTTGCAGCAGCGTCTCTGCCAGGTCGTGCCGCGCCCGCCTGTCTACCGCAGCGGCGTCTATGCCAAGTACACCTCCCTGGTGGCCTCGGCGTCGCAGGGCGCCATCACCAATCCCGGCGCGGTGGCCGTGCGCAAATCGAAGTAGGTGGTTCCTTTCCGCGCGGGCGTCCAACCCTGGCGCCCGCATCTACGTTCGCCGTGAATCTCCCTGCCGGCGCCACGGCCGTCACCTCCCAAACATTGTTGGCCCTGTCTGCGCTTTTGGCCGATAATGTTCCATAGCTTCCACTTCTTACCGTAGGAACCCCATTCATGACTCAAATTCAGCAAGAAGACTTGATCCAGAGCGTCGCCGACGCATTGCAATTCATCTCCTACTATCATCCAGTCGATTTCATCCGCAGCCTCACTGCCGCCTACGAGCGCGAGCAGGCTCCTGCCGCCAAGGACGCCATCGCGCAGTTGCTGATTAACTCGCGCATGTGCGCCGAAGGTCATCGCCCCATCTGCCAGGACACCGGCATCGTCACCGTCTTCCTCAAGATTGGAATGGATGTTCACATCAACGGCGCCTTGTCTCTGGACGAAATGATCAACGAAGGCGTCCGCCGCGCTTACCTGCTGCGGGAGAACAAGCTGCGCGCCTCGGTGCTGGCCGATCCGGCGGGCGCACGCAAGAACACGCGCGATAACACCCCGGCCGTGGTCAACGTATCCATCGTCCCCGGCGACAAGCTCGATGTCATTGTGGCCGCCAAGGGCGGTGGCTCGGAAGCCAAGTCCAAGTTCGCCATGCTCAATCCATCCGACTCCATCGTCGAGTGGGTACTCAAGACCGTGCCCACCATGGGCGGCGGCTGGTGCCCGCCCGGAATCATCGCCCTCGGCATTGGCGGCACTGCGGAAAAAGCAATGTTGATCGCCAAGGAAGCCCTGATGGAGCCCATCGACATTCAAGACTTGAAGGCGCGCGGCGCCAGCAATCGCCCCGAGGAACTGCGCCTCGAACTCTATGACAAGATCAATGCCCTCGGCATCGGAGCGCAGGGTCTCGGCGGCCTCACCACGGTGCTCGACGTCAAGGTGAAGGACTGTCCTACCCACGCCGCCAATCTGCCGGTGGCCATGATTCCCAACTGCGCCGCTACCCGGCACGCGCATTTCACCCTCGACGGCTCCGGCGCGGTCTCGCTCCAGCCTCCGTCACTCAAAGACTGGCCTGAGCTTACCTACAATCCCGCCGGGGCGCGTCGCGTTAATCTCGACACGGTGACCCGCGCAGACGTGTTGTCGTGGAAGACCGGCGAGGTCATTCTGCTCAGCGGAAAACTGCTGACCGGACGCGACGCCGCGCACATGCGCATGATCGCCATGCTCAATCGTGGCGAGAAGCTTCCCGTCGACTTCACCAATCGCTTCATTTACTACGTTGGCCCGGTCGATCCGGTGCGCGGCGAAGCCGTCGGACCTGCCGGCCCCACCACTTCCACGCGCATGGATAAATTCACCCGCCAGATGCTCGAGCAGACAGGATTGCTCGGCATGGTCGGCAAAGCCGAACGCGGTCCCGCCGCCATCCAGGCGATCAAGGACAACCAGGCCGTCTACCTGATGGCCGTCGGCGGTGCAGCCTACCTGGTGTCCAAGGCGATCAAGAAGTCCAGGGTGCTGGCGTTTGCCGATCTCGGCATGGAGGCGATCTATGAGTTCGAGGTCGAAGACATGCCGGTGACAGTCGCCGTCGATTGCAACGGAAACGCCGTGCATGAGACGGGCCCGCGCGAGTGGAAGCAACGTATCGCCGCCCTGCAAGTTCTGAGCTAGTCCCGGAAAAGCGGCGAAGCCCTGCGGCTCCGCCGCTTCCTTTTATTCCTCATTTTTTGGTAGCCGCGCCTTCGCCCTTGCCTTCGGGACTGCTTCCGGCCTCGCCGTTGCTTCCGGATTTGTCAGTCTCTTCCAAGGCATTTTCCGTAGACGGCTTGTCGAGGTATTGCACGATCAGGGAGATTCTCCGATTGGCGGGATCGTCCGGGCTCAGACCGGAGCGTGGGCGTTGATCGGAAAATCCCCTCACCTGTGAAACCTGGTTCGCCTGCAGCCCCGAGCTTTGCATGATCCTGCGCGCCGCGTTGGCGCGGTCCACCGATAGCTCCCAGTTGCTGTAACCGCTCAGCCCGCCCGAGTAGGGTTTCGAGTCCGTGTGCCCCTCGATGGAAACTTGGTTGGGCAGTCTACCTACCTCCTGTGCCAGCGCAACTAGCAACTCCTTGCCGCTGTCACTTGGCAAAGCGCTGCCCAATTCGAAAAACGTACCTTTGGCGTCCTCCGTCAACTCGATTCGCAGACCCTCCGCGGTGATCGTCATGTCGATGTGCTTTTTTATTTTCTCAAAATCAGGCAACGCCTTGATTTGCTTCTGCAGGGCGTCCTTGATCTTTTTCATATCTTCTTTTCGAAGATCCAGGTTTGGTCCCGAGCCCTGCATCGCGCTCCCAACCTTCTTTGAATTACCCGACGGATCCTTGAAGTATCCTCCCACGGCTTCCTGCACCTGCTTGCTGGAGTTCAGCAGCCACAGCACGATGAACAAGGCCATCATCGCCGTCACAAAGTCGGCATACGCCACCTTCCAGGCGCCGCCATTATGGCCGCCGTGGCTGGATATTTTTTTGATGATGATGGGGCCGTTCGGCATTTATGATCTCTCGGCGGTTGGGGTGGCCGCGCCACCTCCCTTGCAGGATTTCTCCATATCGTTGAAGTTTGGCCGCAGATGCCCCGGAATCGCCCGTCGGCCGAACTCCAGCGCCTGGATCGGCGCGGCGCCCTTGATGAATGAGATCAATACCACACGGACTACGTAAATGTAGGCGTGTTCTTCCTCGGCCTGCTTCGCCATGCTCGACGCCACCGGCCCCACCAGACCATAACAAAGCAGAATGCCCAGGAACGTCCCCACCAGGGCCGACGCCACTTTGTGCCCGATCTCTTCCGGCGGCCCGCCCAGCGCACCCATCGTGATCACCACTCCCAGCACCGCAGCCACGATGCCCAGTCCGGGCAGCGAATCCGCAACCGTGCTCAGGGCAGCAATTGGCGTGTTCATGTCGCGGTGGGAAACCTCCATGTCGAGGTCCATCATCTGGTCGAGATCGAACGGGTCGATGCCTCCCGTGACCGCCATGCGAAGCGTGTCGCAGACAAAGTCCCGGGTGTGATGGTCCTTCAGAAATTTTGGATACTTGGAAAATACCGGGCTCTTGTCCGGCTCTTCGATATCGGACTCAATGGCCAGCAATCCGTCCTTTCTCGCCTTGTTCAAAAGTTCGTAGCACATCTTCAGCGTTTCCAGGTAAAACGCCTTGGTAAGGTGCGAGCCCTTCAGACTGCCAATCACTCCGGCAACGATCTTCTTGACCACTTGCAGAGGATTAGCAATCAGCAGTGTGCCCAGCGCCGCTCCTCCGATGATGATCAGCTCCGCCGGTTGCATGAGAACCTTCAGGTTCCCGTGCTCCATCAGGTAACCAGCGACAATCGAGCCGAACACCACCACAATGCCAATGATGATGAACATCGTTTCACTCTTTCCTGTCCGTGCTGCTCTTCAACTCCTGCTCCAATCCTTCAATCAGTGCATCCACGGTCTGCGATGGGTCCAGATGGCGCGCCGCCGCGCGCATCCCCACCACCAGCCGGTCTCCCCACCACTTCACGGCGCACAACGAACCCACGTCCTCCAGTTGCGATTGCAAGGCGGCCAGTGTCCCGCCATCGCACTCCGGAACCACTACGACCAGCCTCCAATCGTTCCAGCAGCCAATGTAATGGCGCGGCGGCAGCAGCCCGGCAACCGTCTTGGCCAGTACGCGCAGCGCCTGGTGGAGCATGGCTGCGCCGCCGTGCTGCTGGATCGCGTTATGCTCTGACATTTCAATCAGCAGCAGCGCCGACGTGGACGCCGAGCGTGACCGTAGCATGGTCTGCAAGTGCTCCCTGGCTTCCTCCACCGCAGGCAGTCCCGTAGCCATCTCGAACTCGCGGTCCGAGTGTCCGGCCCAGCTCGTGGCCTCCTGTTTTCCCTGCCAGGGAACGAGGATCTCACCCACGCCCCGAATCTCTTCCGCCGCATCGCGCACCGGAAATGCAAAAATGTGGACTGGCGTAAGGTGCCCGTCCTTGTGGCGCAGGAACAGTTCGGCCGTCACCGCCCGGCCGTCGCGCATTACCGCTTTTACCGGACTCGGCGCATCGGTGACGGCGTTGCCGCCGCCGTGGCGCAGCAAGTCTCCGCGATATGCTCGTCCCAGAACTTCAGGCGCCAGGTACCCGGTGATTACCTCCGCTGCTCCGTTCCAGTAGATAATCTTGCCTTGAACGTCCACCAGGCAGACACCCAGCGGCATGGCGTCGCTGAAACTTCGGAATAATTGGCCGTCAATCTCCGGCATCCGGATTGCTCCTGTCCAATCCATCGGCATCTTCTTCAGCACACTTGAGCGCAACCTGGAGCGCAGCCCAGGCAGGGCGCACTTGGCCGTCTGCCGCCCTGGCGCCATCCGAAAAAACCAGCCTGCCCCGGTTGGATTTCCACGGGTTCCCGCCGCGGCAATCTCCGCGCCCGCCAGCCACCCGGCTCAAACCCGGCCGAACGCCGTTGTGCTCCGAAACAATCCTCGTGCCTCGGTTTGCAACATTGGCGCAAATCTTTTCTTCCACCCGGCGGAGTTTTAGGCTATCGTGTCCGGTGCGGCGCGCTGTTTCCTGTCGCGGTGATAATCTTGCCGGCGCTGTACATTTCCGGAAAGTTCAGCTCGTATGAGAGCTCCTAAAAGAAAGCAGACGCAGCTAAAGGTTGCCTCGAGACCGCGTGCACTGGGCGATAAGTACCAGCGCATTCTCGATGCGGCCGTCTCTGTCTTCGCCGAAAAAGGATTCCATTCGGCGCGTGTCTCCGACGTGGCCAACCGCGCCTCGGTCGCCGATGGCACCATCTATCTCTACTTCCGGAATAAGGAAGAGCTGCTGATGACCGCCATTCACGCGGCCTTCGACGCATTCATGAGCCGTGCCCGCGGCGAGCTGGACGCCATCGCCTCACCCTCCGGAAAACTTCGCCGCCTGGCGCATCTTCACCTGGAAGCCCTTGGCTCCAATCACGACTTGGCCGTGGTCCTGCAAATGGAGTTGCGCCAGAGCGCCCGTTTTCTCGCGCCGTTTTCTCATCAGCACATGGTCGAATACTTCGGCTTGGTCCGCGCCGCCATTCGCGATGGCCAGGCCCAGGGAATTTTCCGTCCCGAGCTGCGCGAAAAAATCGCAGCGAACTGTTTCTTCGGAGCTCTCGATGAGATGGTCACCTCCTGGGTGCTGGACGAAACTCACTATCAGTTGTCGGACGTAGCCGATGCCGTCGCCGACATCATCTTATTGGGGCTGGAGAAGTAAATTCGCCGGACGTCGCAGTGGAGGGGACCAAGTATGAGCGCGAAGCCCAAACCACATACCTTAGCTGACATTTTCTTCGCGATTGTGGACCGCAACCAGTCCCGCGTCATGCTCTTCGAGCGTGATTCCCAGTGGCATCCCATCTCTTCCTCCGGCCTCTACAGCCGGGTCATGGGAGTCGTCCAGGAGTTCCGCCGCCGCGGCGTCGGCCACGGCGACCGCGTCGCCATTCTCGCCGAGAACCGCCCCGAGTGGACCATCGCCGACTTTGCCATCCTGCTTGTCGGCGCCGCCACCGTGCCCGTCTACGCCACTCTCACCGCCAGCCAGATCTCTTTCCTGCTCCGTCACTCCGGCGCCAGAATCGCCTTTGTCTCCACTGCCGCACAGCTGGAAAAGCTGCGCTCCATTCAGGCGGAGACATCTGTGGAAACCTTCATCCTCATGGACGAGCCGGCCCCGGAAGCAGACGTGCTCTCCATGCCGGCTCTTATGGCCGCCGGCCCCGAGGCGCGCGTGCCGGAGCTCGATGCCCTGGCCAGCTCCCTCACCCCGGATGACCTGGCCACGCTCATCTATACCAGTGGAACCACCGGCGTGCCCAAGGGCGCCATGCTCACCCACGGCAACATCGCCTCCAATCTCTCGCTCTCCCTGGATGAGTTCGACCTCCAGACCGACACTGATCTCGCCGTCAGCTTTCTGCCGCTCTCGCACATCACCGCGCGCCACGTCGATTTCGCCGAACTCTATCGCGGTGTCACCGTTGCCTATTGTCCTTTCATCGAAGAGATGCCACGTGTCCTGCGCCAGCTCCATCCCACCTTCTTCGTCGCCGTTCCCCGGGTCTACGAAAAAATCTACAACCAGGTGCAGCGCGGAGTTGCTTCCGGGTTCAAGAAGACGGTTTACCGCTGGGCGATTTCCGTGGGCCGGGCCCATCTCGATCAGGTGCTTGCCGGAAAGCGGCCTTCCTCGCTCACCTGGAAGCTGGCCAACCGGCTTGTGTTCTCCAAGGTGCTGGAAGCCATGGGCGGCAATGTGCGCATCTTTGTCTCCGGCGGCGCTCCTCTGGGAAAAGAACTCGCCACGTGGTATGCCGAGATCGGCCTGCTCGTGCATGAAGGGTACGGACTCACCGAGACTTCGCCGGTCATCGCCGTCAACTCGCCCCGCGCCTGCAAACTCGGCACCGTCGGCCGCCCGCTCGCAAACGTCGAGGTGCGCATCGCCGAAGACGGCGAGTTGCTGGTCCGCGCTCCCAGCGTCTTCAAAGGCTATTGGAATATGCCTGAGGAAAGCGTTGCCGCCTTTGACGGCGACTGGTTCAGAACCGGGGATATCGCCAGCCTCGATGCCGATGGCTTCCTCTCCATCACCGACCGCAAGAAGGATCTCATCAAGACCTCGGGCGGAAAGTTCATCGCGCCGCAGCCCATTGAAAACTCGTTGAAAGCGAATCGCTTCATTGCCGAAGCAGCCATTCTCGGCGACCGCCGCCGTTTCCCCGCCGTCGTCATTGTCCCGGCATTCGCCGCCTTGGAGGAATGGGCCGCGCAGAATGAAATCTCCTTCCAATCGCGCCACGAGTTGGTCGGCCATCCCTCGGTCAGTGCGCTCTATGAGGGCATCGTCGCGCAGGTCAATCACAACCTCGCCCGCTTCGAGCGCCTCAAGAAAATTCTGCTCATCCCGGAAGAGCTGAGCATCGAAGACGGAACCCTCACGCCCACCCTCAAACTGCGCCGCCGCAACGTCGAGGCTCGTTACAAAGAGCAGATTGAAAAGCTTTATGCCGATGCCACCCCGGCCGACAGCGCCTAGAACGCTCGGCCTTGAAACCATGCTTGCCGTCTGTAACCCGTCCAGCCCGGGCCGGTCTCGCCGGAATCCGTGCGCCTGCCAGAGCTGCGGTTCCGCACAACCTTGGCGCCGTCACGTTCTTCGCCTCTCGGCGGCACACGACAGGATTTACAATACCTTCATGGATTCGCTTATCATTGCCGGAAGATCATTCCAATCCCGCCTCATTGTCGGTACCGGAAAGTACAAGGATGGCCCCCAGACTGCCGCTTCCCTTCTGGCCAGCGGCGCCGAGGTTGTTACTGTCGCCGTCCGCCGCGTAAACCTGGACCGCAGCAAGGAGTCGCTGCTGGATTTCATCGACCCCAAGAAGTACTTCCTTTTGCCCAACACCGCCGGCTGCTACACGGCCGACGAAGCCATTCGCGTCGCCCGCCTCGGGCGTGAAGTCGGCCTCAGCGACTGGGTCAAAATCGAAGTGATCGGCGACCAGAAAACTCTCTATCCGGACGTTGCCGCCACCATTGAAGCCACCCGCGTACTGGTCAAGGAAGGCTTTACTGTTCTCCCCTATACATCTGATGATCCAGTAGTTGCGCTTCGTCTCGTGGATGCTGGAGCAGCCGTTATCATGCCCCTCGGCGCTCCCATCGGCAGTGGCCTCGGGATTCAGAACACGGCCAACCTCCGCATCCTCCGCGAACTTATCACCTCGATTCCGCTTATCGTCGATGCCGGTGTAGGAACTCCCTCCGACGCCGCCCTCGCCCTCGAACTCGGCTACGACGCCGTGCTCATGAACAGCGGCATCGCCGCCGCCGCGGACCCGGTCCTCATGGCTTCCGCCATGAAGCACGCCGTCATCGCCGGACGCCAGGGATTCCTCGCCGGCCGCATGCCACGCAAGCTCTATGCCGCCGCCAGTTCGCCCCTGGAAGGAATCTCCCGCTAGTGGCCTTGGCAGTCACCGCAGCGGCCACAACCGGCGTCAGTACCGCTGGGCCGCTTCCGTCGCCCATCCAGCGCCCGGCGTGGCTGCCCGGCTTCATTCCCGCATTCGACGGACTGCGCGGCATCGCCATCCTCGCCGTCGTCCTCTATCACTGCGAACCTCGCCTGCGTGGTACGTTTCTGGAGGCAATCATCGTCTGGGGATGGAGCGGCGTCAGTCTGTTTTTCGTGCTGTCCGGATTCCTCATCACTGGCATTATCCTGGACGATGGCGCCACTTCGGGTTTTTACGCCAATTTCTACGCCCGCCGATGCCTGCGTATCTGGCCCGTCTATTGGCTGCTGCTGTTTCTTTTCTATTTCTTTTTCCCACTGATCTTTAGCGGCTACCGCTGGATGCTCCACGACGTCGCCGCCGCGCCCTGGCTATTTCTCCTGCTCTTTGTCCAGAACCTCTGGCCCATATCCTTGCCGGGAAGCATCGGCCCAACCTGGAGCCTCGCCATCGAGCAGCAGTTTTATCTTTTCTGGGCTCCGATCGCACGCAGCATTCCGCGCCGCTGGCTGCTGCCGGCCGCGGCCACCATGCTGGCCATCTCGCCGCTGGTGCGCCTTTTCTGCGGGACGCGCCTTACCCCCACCCACACCATCACCCACCTTGACGGCCTCGCCGTCGGCTCGATGCTTGCCATTGCCTTGCGTATGCTGGATTGGGGGCCAAAGGTCTGGAAGTGGATTGCCCGCGCCGCGCTAGGAGTAGGAGCCGCCGGCGTCGTCCTCATGCTCCATCGCGGCTCGGCGTGGACCGACACCCTGCTGGCCATCGGCTTTGGCGGAATGCTGCTGGCGGCCCTGCTGGGCCAGGCAGCGCCTCGCCCCACCCTCTACTGCCGCGCCCTTACCCTTCGTCCGCTCCTGTTCGTCGGAAAGGTCAGCTATGGACTTTACGTCACCCACATCCTCGTCTTTTCCGAGCTTGGCGGCTACGTGGACAAGCATCTGGACCGCTTCGGAATTCCCGGCAATCTAGCCATCGTTGCCATTCGCCTCGCAGTTTCCATCGGTTTCGCCGGGCTCATGTGGTATCGCTTCGAAAAACCCATCCTCGGCCTCAAGCGCCACTTTAACTTTCGCTCCTCTTCCGCTCATTAAAAAGCCACCGGAGTTTCCAGTGGCTCAACTTCCCGCCTTGCTTCGGTCCGCTATCTTCGCGCCGACTCGGTCTGCGCGGGCGGCTGCGTTCCAACAGGTCCGCGCTGCTCCGGCAAAAGATAGATCACCTCGCCCGGCTTGGCATAGCGCAACTGCTCGCGAGCTTCCTTTTCGATCGCCTTCGGATCGCTCTTCAGAGCTTTGATTTCCCCATCCAGCCGCTGATTTTCTTCGTCCATGCGCTTCAAATCCTCTTGCAGCGCCCGGTACTCCGCCTTTTTTGCCCGATAGGTGATCCAGCCATTATTTCCCTGCATGACGTGGGCGCAAATGAATACCGCGATCAATCCCAGCGCGGCGCTGGCCAGCAGCCTGCGCCACTCCACCAATTTCTGTACGAAATCTCGCACCCGGTTCACTGGATCCTCAATTCCTTTCCTGGCTCCAACTTATTCGTTCGCCCACTGCTTGGCGGCAACACTCAGCTTCGCCAACTCCTCAGGCTTCCGTGCTTCCGTGTACACCCGAACCACCGGCTCCGTGCCGCTCACCCGGTAGCATACCCACGAGCCGTCGTCGAGTACCAGCTTCAGTCCGTCGGTCCGCACAATCCGCGAAACCTTGCGCCCGGCAAATTCCGCCGGATTTGTTCCCAACTTTGTAGTGAACTTCGATTTGCCTTCCTCCGTCAAGCGGAAGTTCTGTCTTTCCGGATAATACGAACCAACCTTGCCAAATAACTCTTGTAATTGCGTACCCAGGCTTTTGCCCCGTTTGGCCACCATCTCGCACAGCAGCAATCCAGCCAGCACGCCGTCCTTTTCCGGCACGTGATGGCGGATCGTCAATCCCGCGCTCTCTTCGCCTCCGATGGCGATCTTGTCCTGTTTGATCAGCTCACCAATGTACTTGAAGCCCACCGGCGTTTCGTACAGCTCAATGTTATGATGCTCGGCGACCGCGTTGATCAGGTTCGTGGTCGCCACGCTCTTTGCCACCCCGTTGCGCCAGCCGCGGGTCTCCACCAGGTAGTCGAACAGCAGCGCAATCACGTAGTTCGGCGAGATGTAGGTTCCATCCCCATCCACGATGCCAAAGCGGTCCGCGTCGCCGTCGCAGGCAATGCCGATCTTTGCCCCCGTCTCCTTCATCTTGTGGCGCAGGTCGTCGAGCAGCTTTCCATCCGGCTCCGGCGCGTGTCCGCCGAAGAGCACGTCGCGGGTGTCGTGCACCACCGCGCACTCAATTCCCTCTTCCTTGAGCACCTCGTCGCTGTAGCCGCGCGATGCGCCCCACATCGGATCGAATGCAACCTTCAGCCCGCGCTCGCGGATCGCCTTGAAGTCCACCAATTCCCTGATCCGCACCAGGTAGTGCGACTTCACTTCTATGCTCTTGCGCTGCGCCTTTTTCACTCCCGCCGGGGCCGCTCCGCCGTCCTCGTCCGCCTGCACCACCGCGGCCTCAATCTGGCTGGTGAACTCAGGCAGTGCCGGCGCGCCATCCGGAGTAGAAAATTTGATTCCGTTATACTCCGCCGGATTGTGCGACGCGGTAAAGTTGATCGCGCCATCGGCTTTCTGCCGCATCACATCCCAGGCAATCGCCGGCGTCGGCGACGGCTCGCCGATCACCAGCGGAGTGATGCCATAGTTCTCCAGAATCTTCGCCGCAATTTCCACGAACGTCTCGCCCATGAATCGGGGATCGCGTCCCACAACCAACTTCAGATCGCCGTTGTGGGTTCCTGCCACATACCGCGCAATGCCCGTGACTGCGCGCTTCACGTTGGCCACGGTAAATTCATCGGCCACAACTGCCCGCCAGCCAGAGGTTCCAAACTTGATCTGTGTCGCCATCGCTGTTCTATCTCCTGCAGATTATTAAAAACTGCACCCGTCCTCCCGCCCGCCGCAACCTCAGCTGGGCGTTCTGCATCGGTCCGGTGACCCGCACAGATTCTACCAGCGCGAGGCGGCATCGGACTCGTTTTGTAACGCCATCGAATTACACTTGCACCAGCGCTCTACCTCGGATACCTTAATTCCTGCTCGTCACGGGGAACATCCGATGACCGATAAACGCCTGATGCTGACCACGGCTTCCTCCCGCGTCGAAGCCCATGCCATTGCCGCCGAACTGGTCTCCCGCCGCCTGGCCGCCTGCGTCAATATCCTCGGCCCCGTCGCATCCGTCTATCAATGGCAGGGCGAGGTCGAACATTCCGACGAGTTTCTCCTCTTCATCAAGTCCACTGAAGCCCAATTCACTGCAATTCAGAACGCAATTGCCGAGTTGCACAGCTACCAGGTGCCGGAGCTGATCTCCCTCACCATCGAGTCCGGCCTCGAATCCTATCTCGACTGGATCGCCGCCTCCGTTCGCAGGTAAAACACTTCTAATTTAAGCCCGGCTTTTTTCCTGCCGTTATCTCTGACTGGAGCGTGCTGCCATGCTCATGCAGTGGAATGAATCGTGTACCCTTGGAATTCCCGCCATCGACGAGCAACATCGGGAACTTTACACAATGCTGAACGATCTCAGCCTGGCAATGGAAAACAGACAGGGAAAAACCATCGCAGCCCGTGTCATGAATCGTCTCTTTCCCTTCCTCCGCGAACACTTCGCCGAGGAAGAAAAAAGTTTGCGGCAAATCCACTCCCCCTCCTATCGCCAGTGCTGCAGCAGGCACGCCCAACAACTCGCGATGATCCAATCCTTCCTCAAGGGAAGGAGCGCAAAGGATCCCGCAACGGTCATCGACCTGCTCTATTTTCTCGATTCCCTGCTCGCCGGGCACGTCGACGCAGACCGGCGGGCGCTGGGGCTCGACCAACCGCTCATCCAATGAGGGAGCTCGTCGCTCTCACCGTCAGCCGCACGTAGTCCAGCACGTAGGCTCCTTCTTCGTGCCACGTCCGGCGGGAGATCTCCTCCAGAAACTCCCGCCGCAGCGCCTCCGGAAGCTCCGCCATCGCCTGACGCAAAACCACCGTCCGCAGAAACGCCTGGTAGCGTTCCTTGCCCTCAAAACCCGGCACCACGGTATGCCGCTTCGCCTCGCTTACCCGGAAGCCCGCTGTCTCCATGCGCTCCCGCGTGCTCGCCACATCTTCAAAATGTGGTCCATCTTCGACGTTGCGCAACCGCTCCCGGAATCTCTCACCGGCCGCCACCGCGTGCGCCCGCTGAAAGGTTCTGGCCAGATTGCCCACTCCGCCGAACTGCGCCACCAGCCAGCCTCCCGGCCGCAGCGCTCTATGCAGAGCCCGGAACATCGCCCGGTGATCCGGAACCCAGTGGAACACCGCGTTGCTGAAAATTCCATCCACCTTCTGCGCCAGTGCAAACTCCTGCAAGCTGGCATGCACCAACTCGACCCGCTCGCCAAACTTCGCCAGCCGCTGCCGTGCCTGCTCCAGCATCTTCGGAGAAGAATCCAGCGCCACCACCCTGCCCGCCGGAAGCCGGTCGAGCAACGCTTCGGTCAGCCGTCCGCTACCGCACCCGGCGTCCAGCACACGCTCATCGCCCCTCAGTTCCAGCGTCCCCAGTACGGCCATTCCCCACTCGAACATCGGTTCGGAGAGATCGTCGTAGGCCACCGCATTCCAGTCCCGCTCGCTCAATTCGTCCACCTTTCCGCCCCCGCTGAAAAAGCCGGGCAACAAATGCCCGGCCCTCGGCGATCGTGCAATCCCGCTAAATTGCTCTTAGCGCCTGCTCAAGGTCCGCCAGGATGTCGTCCACGTCTTCAATGCCAACCGAGATGCGCACCATCCCATCCGTCAGCCCGATCTTCGCCCGTCCCGCCTCGCCCAGCGCCGCGTGCGTCATCGTCGCCGGATGCGAGATCAGCGTCTCCACCCCGCCCAGCGACTCGCCCAGCACGCACACCTTCACCTGCTTCAGCAACTTCTTCGCGTTCTCCAGCGACCCGGTGTCAAACGTGATCATCGACCCAAAGCCCGTCATCTGCCGCTTCGCCAGCTCATGTTGCGGATGCTCCGCCAGCCCCGGATAGAGCACCTTTTTCACCCTCGGATGCTGGCGCAGGAACTCGGCTACCAGGCGGCCGTTCACGTCGTGCTGCTTCATCCGCACCGCCAGAGTCTTCACCCCGCGCAGAATGAGCCAGCTCTCAAACGGCGACAGGATCGCCCCGGAAGCCTTCTGCAGAAACGCCAACTCCGCCGCCTGCTCCGCCGTCGAGCAGACGATCACCCCGCCCAACCCGTCGCTGTGTCCGTTCAAAAATTTCGTCGTCGAGTGCAGAACCATGTCCGCGCCCAGCTCCAGTGGCCGCTGGAAATACGGCGACATGAACGTGTTATCCACAATCACCCCGGCTCCCGCGCGGTGCGCCACGGCGCTGACCGCAGCAATGTCCGTCAGCGCCATCAGCGGATTGGTCGGCGTTTCCAAGAAAACGTATCGCGTCTTGTCCGTTATGGCCGCCGCCACGTTTTCCGCATTCGTCGTATCGACATAGGTGAATGTAAGGCCAAACTTCGTCATCACCTGGTCGAACAATCGCGGCGTCCCGCCATACAGATTGTCTCCTGCCACCACGTTGTCGCCCGCCTTCAGCATCTGGCAGAACGCGGTTACCGCCGCCATCCCGCTGGCAAATACCCGCGCCGCCACGCCGCCTTCCAGCGATGCCAGGTTGGTCTCCAGCCGGTCCCGCGTGGGATTGGAAACCCGCGAATATTCATATCCCAGCCGTGGCTTGCCCAGCTCGTCCTGCTGGTAAGTCGACGTGGCATAAATCGGCACCGCGACGGCTCCAGTCCGCGCTTCTGGTTCCTGGCCGTCGTGAATCGCGCGGGTTGCAAACCCCTTGTGCTCAGTCGTCATCCTCGCCTCTACTTTGAAACTTCCTGCGGCTTTGCCTCCGCCGCGCCCTGATAGTTGAAAATGTCCTTCGAGAGATACCGCTCCGCCGAATCCGGAATCAGCGTAACCACCAGCTTTCCCTTGCCCAGCCGTTTCGCCAGTGCGATCGCCCCGCAAACATTGGCTCCGGCGCTGGACCCTCCGAGCACACCTTCTTCCACCGCCAGCCGCTTCACCATGGCGAACGCTTCCACGTCCGGAACAATCAGCGTCTCATCGCACACCGACGGGTCAAAGGTCTCCGGAATAAAGCTCGATCCGATTCCTTCGACATCGTGCGCCCCTGGCGCCTGTCCGCTGTACACCGAGTTCTGGGTGTCGCTCACCGCCGCCAGAACCTTCGCGTTCTGCTCTTTCAGGTAACGCGCCACCCCGGTAAATGTTCCGCCCGTTCCCGCACCGCAGATGAAAGCATTCACGCGCCCCGCCGTCTGCTCCCATATCTCGCGCCCCGTCGTGTCGTGGTGAATCTGCGGATTTCCGGGATTGGAAAACTGCGCCGCAAACCAGAAGTGCTCGTTCTCTTGCACCAGTTGCCCGGCCCGTCTGATCGCGCCTTCCATCCCCTCTTCCGTCGGAGTCCGGTACACCTTGGCGCCGAAGCACTCCATCAGCATCACCTTTTCCCTGGAGAATTTTTCCGGCACATAAAAAACAACTTTGTATCCCTTCTGCACTCCCACCAGTGCCAACCCCACGCCGGTGTTACCCGCCGTCGCCTCCACAATCGTATCTCCAGGATGCAGCACGCCGTCCCGCTCCGCCTGCTCAATCATCCCCAGCGCGGCGCGATCCTTGATGCTGAAGCCCGGATTGAATGCTTCCAGTTTCACCCAGATCTCGGCAGCGCCCACCGGCACAACTCTTTTCAGGCGCACCATCGGCGTCGATCCAATCAACTCTAGAACGCTATCCACCACCCGCATCGAGCTTTTCATCTGAAAGATTCCTGTCGGCACTGATCTTATTTGCGAACCTTCAGGCTACGGCTTCCCTCGATTGCCGGTCAACCCCACCTCCACGCCACAAGAAAAGGCTCCGGGCCGCCGCCCGAGCCTTCCCCGTCCTGCCCGTTCTTCCCTAACCTGAATCGATTCCTGTGCCGTTTTCCCTGGCTTAGTCAGTTGCCCGACGGGGACGCTTTCCCGCTACTCGCGTAGTAACCGCTGCGAGTCCGCACCGTCAGCCCCTTGTAACCGCGGGCCGACGCCTTCACCTGCACCTGCCGGTAACCACCCTCAACCTTGGGCGTCAAAGGCTTGTACCCAATTGCGTATTGATTGCGGATGTCGTGCGCAATCTGCTGTGAGATGGCTTCCACCGCGTCCACGTTGGCGGGAAAATATGCCACTCCGCCACTCTGCTCCGCCAACTTTCGCAGCGCCCGCCGGGTTTTCCGTTCGCGCTCCTCGCCCAGCAGTCCAATCGCATAGACCGTCGGCCCTCCATCCACGGCGATCGCTCGAACCGCCTCGGTCAGGGTCAGGCGGCTGGCCGTGTCCTCGCCGTCGGTCACCACCAGGAGAATCTTCCTCTGCAGCTTCGCGTTCTTCATCAGGTGGTCGCTGCTGGCCACCACGGCATCGTACAGAGCCGTCCCGCCGCGCGCCTCAATCCGCTCCAGCGCGTCGCGCAGCAAGCTCACATTCCCCGTGTAATCCTGGTCCAGGTAAAAATCGTTATTGAAATTGACCACAAACACCTGGTCTTGAGGATTGCTGGCACGCACCAGGTTCAGTGCCGCCGCGTTCACGCTCGGGCGCTTCGAGCGCATCGAGCCCGAGTTGTCGATGACGATCCCCAGCGCCACCGGGATATCCTCCCGGCGGAACGAGTTGATGCTCTGTGGCCGGCCGTCCTCAAAAACCTCGAACGCACTCCGTTCCAGGGTCGTCACCGGCCGCTGGTGCTCGTCTACCACCGTCGCCTGCAGGATCACTTCCTGCACGTCGGCCCGGAAAACGTATGTCCCGCTGCCGTTGGTTTCCCGCTGCTGCCGCTCAGCGGGAAGGCTCACCGTGTCGCCTGGCTGGTTAGCTGGCGCAGCCTGTGGCCGGGCATCCGGTGTAACCACCGGAGCCGGCGTAGCGGCCTGCTTCTCCGGGCTTGAACCCTCGGGAGAAGCCAGGGCCTCGTTTTTTTGCGACTGGGTTTCGCCCTGCTGGCCCGCCTGCCCATCGGGCGCGCCCGCTATCTGCGCAACCGCTGCCCCGCTCCACACCGCCAGCGCCAGCAACAGCGCCGCCATCCCGATGCTCGTCCGGCTGCCTCTAATCACTGGCCGCATAGTACCCTGTCTTCGCATACACCGAGAGCTGTGGCAGTCCCTTTGGCGGGACCAGTTTCACCCGTACCTTGCGCCATTTGCCATCGTGCGCAGGCCGCGAGGGCCGATAGCCAAGCACGTACTGGTTGCGCAACTCCACTCCGATCTTGGCCGCAGCTTCGGTCATCTCGCTGGGACGCTCCACGGTAAACGTTCGCCCGCCGGTTTCCTCGGTCACCTCGGACAGTAACCGCGGTCCATAGCGTTCCTCGTCGCTGAACGGCGCCTGGTCGAAGAGTCCAATGGCATACATCTGGACATCGGCTTCCCTCACCATCGACTTGATTTCGTTCTCCGTGTAGCGGCTGCGATTGTCGCCGCCATCGGAAAGAATCAGCAGCGCTTTCCTCTGGTACTTCGCCCCGCGCATCTTCGCCATGCCCAGGTAAATTGCGTCCAGCAGCGCCGTCAGCCCGCGCGGAACCGTGTCCACCAGCTCTGCTTCCAACTGTTCCACGCTGCTCGTAAAGTCGCTCTTCAGGACGGGCTTGTCGTTGAACGCGATCAGGAAAAACTCGTCCTCCGGATTGGCCGTCTTGAAGAATTTCACCACCGCCTCGCGCGCCTTCTCGATCTTGTTCGCCATCGAGCCGCTGGTGTCAAAAATCACGCCCAGCGAGATGGGCGCGTCCTCGCTGGAAAACTGCTGGATCGCCTGCCGCTCTCCGTTATCCAGCACGATGAAGTTTTCTTTCCCCAGCCCGGTCACCAGCCGGTTCATCGGATCCGTAATTGTCACCGGAATCAGCACCAGCTCCACATCCACGCGAATCGGCTTGCTGTGCGTCCGCAGACTCGGATCCACCTCCGCCTCGGCCACCGCCGGCGAATTCGGATCGAACTTGGCCGCCTCATCCGATTTCACCATCGGCTTCACGTGGACTTCGTCATAGTTAGCTTCCGGCGCAACCTTGCTTCCGGCCGCCGCCGGCGTGGCACCCACCCCGGCGGCAGCGCTCTTCTGCCCGGTTTGTGAAGAAGAGTCGGCGGTATTTCCCGCACTTGCGTTCTGCCCGGGCAACCTCTCCGGCAGGCATGTCAACACCAGCAACACCATCAGCCACCAAGCAATGCTCCGCATCCTGCGGTTGCCCACAGCTTCCATCCAGGAGCGCAGCGCCCGGTCTCTAACCCCACATCCCCAACTGAACTCGCAGAACATGCAGGACCTCACAGTTCGCGTTTGAATCCCGCTGCCAGCCGCTCCAAACCAGCGCTTCCCCGGTAACGGCCGCCGCAAGCCTCATCCTCGCCTGCATTCGATGTAGCCCGAGCCGCCCCGGTCGCTTTTCTGCCCCTCACAATACCGTAGTTTGGCCCTCTCTTCCCAAAATAAGAACGCCCCCGGCATCTTCCTCGAGGGCATCCCCACGTCTGCCGCAGTCCCGGGATGCCGGCGTCCCCACCGGCGCCTTTGCCCCCGCTACAACCCGTACTTGCGATGCTCTTTCAGGATGCACTTGTCCATCACCACCAGCACCCCGGCCGCGCGAGCCTTCCTCGCGGCCTCTTCGTGGACGACCGTCTCCTGCAGCCACAGCGCCGGAATCCCCAGCGCCAGTACTTCGTCCACAATCGCCGGAACCGCCTCGGGACGGCGGAAGACGTCGACGATGTCGATCTGGTTGGCTTTTGCCGCCTCGGTCAGCGAAGGATACGCCTTTTCGCCCAGCACCTCGTGCAGCTTCGGATTGATCGGCAACACCCGGTACCCCTTGATCTGCAAATAAGCGGAAACCACGAAGCTCGGCTTGAAGCAATCGTCTGACAGCCCCAGCACTGCAATCGTCTTCGCCTTCCTCAACAGCTCCAGAACACGATCTCCCACCAGCTCTTGTTGCGCCATGTTTATTCAGTCCCTCCTGCGCTCGGTCTTGACCCGGAACATCTTCACAGCCAATTTGCGCACCGTCTCGTTCACGTTTTTGTTCACGGCCATCGCCCGCAGGTCCTTCACCAGCAGATGCGCCAGCAGCGGCAGCGCCACGTCCAGCGGCGTCTTGGGATTGTTCACCAGCGCCCGCAACACGCCATAGTTCTTCATGTAGCTTCTCTTCGTGGCGATGGCGCGCAGCACCGTCTCCTGGACGTTTTTCATCGCCGCAAAGGTTTCCATCTCGGCGTCATTTACCTTGGGAGACTCCAGCACGGCCAGCGAGACCAGCTTGGAGCGGTCGCGGATCAACACCATCCGCTCCTCGCGATTGCCGCGCACCGCCAGCTTGATGCGTTCGCCCACTCGCATCCGCCCGATTCTCTGCAAAATAGAGAGATGTTCCTGTTCCTCCGGCACCGCCGCCACCGTCTGGCCCTTGGCCACCCGCGACAGCAACTGTTGCAGCGGATCGTCCTCGCCCTCAAAGGCCGCCACCAACTGGAAGGGCTGGGAGTCGTCCCGCTTCAGCTCGTCCGCATGGCGCGCCAGGAAATTCGTAGCAATTTTTTCCGCCTCATTTTCATGGGCTGCGGCCAGCCATCGCCGCAACTTCGGCTGTGCCGGCTGCGCCGCCGGATTTTCCGCCATCAGCCCCAGCAGCAGGCTTGAGCTGCGCACCCGTGCGCTCTGCTCCATCGCCGCCAGCACTTCTTCCCCGCCTTGGCTAGCCGTCGTTTCCAACTCGTCCAGCGCCAGGGCAGGGTTCTCACACAGGGCCGCAATCACCGCGGGCTGTTGCCCATGGATTCGCAGCAGGTAGCACAGCACCGCCACCGGAACAGCCTCATTCCTGGCAACTTCGACCACTGATTTCTCGTCCCAGTCAGCCAGCGTCTGTTCCGCCTCTGCCCCGAGCTCGCGATTGGCGGCCAGTTCCACGAGGATTTCAATCGCCTCGCTGGCTGGCAGTGACAGCTCGCCCCGTGCGGCCCGCCGCATCATCGAAGCCGGCACCGCGCCTTCGCGGATCAACTCCACCATGCGCGGCATTCAGTTCAGCTCCTTCATCCGCCGCACGCAATCGCTCAACGTGTCGTAGAGGAACGGCGAGAGCCCACGCTCGAACACCTTCAGCAATGTCTCGTAGTACCACAGGGTGCGCTCGCGCGGAACGCTGAAGCGGTTCCAAACCTCGCCTCCCACCCGCGCATGGTCGGCCAGGATCGACCTCGCGTTGTGAACCTTATCCGCCAGCATGATCAGGCGCGCTTCCCGGTCCGCCGCCGGAATCTCCTCCATGTGATGCCGTTTGCGCGACTCCCACTCCGTCTTGGGCAGCGCCAGGCTATCGCTTGCCTGCCTCACCCAGCGCGCCACTTCGCCACCAAAGATATCGGAGATCCTCGCCAGCACCTCTTCGCCGCCCTGGTCCTCGGCGGCATCGTGCAGCAGCGCCGCAATCGCCATTTCCTCGCTGCCGCCCTCTTCCAGGACAAGCGATGCCACTCCCAGCAGGTGCGCCACGTAGGGCACGCCGCTCGCCTTCCGCGCCTGCGCCCGGTGCAGGGCGGAGGCCAGCACCAGCGCCTGGTCAAAGCGCGCACTCAGCGGCTTCTGCAATTGCCTGGACAGGTCAACACTGGCCTGTTTCCCCATCTCCTCTCACCTCTGCTCCGCCCGGCGCATCTGCAGGTAGGCGCGGATGAACGGATCGATATCTCCGTCCAGCACCCTGTCCACGTCGCCTACTTCCAGCTTTGTCCGGTGGTCTTTCGCCATCCGGTACGGCTGCAGTACATAGGAGCGGATCTGCGAACCGAAGTCGATGTCCAGCTTCGAGTCCTCCACCTTCCTGCTCGCCGCCCGTTTCTTTTCCAGTTCGTACTCATAGATCCGCGAGCGCAGCATTTTGAACCCGCGCTCGCGGTTGGAGTGCTGCGAGCGTTCGTTCTGGCAGGCCACCACGATCCCGGTGGGAAAGTGCGTGATCCGCACCGCCGAATCCGTGGTATTCACGTGCTGCCCGCCCTTGCCGCCGGAGCGATAAGTGTCGATCCTTATGTCTTCCGGCTTGATGATCACCTCAATGCTGTCGTCGATCTCCGGCGAAACGTACACGCTGGCAAACGACGTGTGCCGCCGCGCCTGCTGATCGAATGGCGAAATCCGCACCAGCCGGTGTACTCCAATCTCGCTCGTCAGCAGTCCGTAGGCAAACTCGCCGGTCACGCTGAAGGTTACCGACTTGATCCCCGCCTCGTCGCCCGGCTGCATGTCGTTCACCACGGTCGCAAATCCCTTGCGTTCGCACCAGCGCAGGAACATTCGCAGCAGCATCTCCGCCCAGTCCTGGGACTCGGTGCCTCCGGCGCCTGGATGAATCGTCACGATGGCGTTGCTGTGATCCATATCTCCGTTCAGCAGAGTTTCTGTCTCCAGCCTCTCCACCACCTCGCGCAGCCCGGTCATCTCGCGCGCCACGTCCTCGTCCACCTGCTCGCCTTCGCCGGCCAGTTCAAAATAGGCGGAAATATCCTCCACCCGCCGCGCCAATTCGCTCCCGGCCGCCAGCGCGTCCTCCAGCCGTTTGCGTTCGCGCATCGTCTTCTGTGAGTTTTCCGGGTCGTTCCAGAAATTCGCTTCGCTGGCCTGTTCTTCCACCTTCTCCAGCTCCACCTTCAACCTAGGCGGGTCAAAGATACTCCTGTAACTCGTGCACCTTGCTGCGCAACGCCGAGAACTCCTGCTCAAGCTGCTGATCGATCATGTTTGTCCCACTCCTATACCGGCACTGGGTGCGTGATGTGCGCTCCACCGTGGCTGCGCCAGAGCAATCCCGTGATTGAGATTATGGCACACAGAATCGGAAACCAGTCTCCATAGCGGGTATAGAAAGTCGTATCGCTCAGCAACCCGTACGGTGCATCCAGCGCCACCCGCTCATTCCGCCTGGCCACGGCCGCCACCCGTCCCAGCGGGTCAATCGACGCCGTCACCCCATTGTTGGTGCAGCGCAGCAGCCATCGATGATTTTCCACCGCCCGCATCCGGGCCATGTTCAGGTGCTGCCAGGGTGCGCCGGAGTCGCCAAACCACGCATCGTTGGAGATGTTTACAAACACCTCGGCCCCGTGCCCGGCAAACTGCCGTACCTCGTGCGGAAACACCGACTCATAGCAAATGAATACCCCGTAGCGATGCGGCCCCACCTCCAGCGGCGTGCGCCCGGCTTCCCCCGGCACAAACGTTCCCACCTCGTGGGTGAGCGATTTCGCAAACCCGAACGCCCAGGCAAACGGAATATACTCACCCCACGGAACCAGATGCACCTTGTCATAGCGCTGCACCACCGCGCCACTGGGCGCAACCAGCACCGCCGAGTTGTAAACCTGCCCGCTCTCGTCCGTCCTGGTTCCCGGCTGCACCGCCGTCACTCCCGCCAGCAGCCACGACCGCTGCCGCCGCGCCAGTTCCGCGGTGGACTCCGTGAACAGCCGGTCGTCGTTTTCAAACGGCGCCGGAGACTCCGGCCACACGACCAGCGGCGCCACGCTCGGATCCTTTGCCGCCTGCGGAGCCAGGCTCATGGCGCTCAGCGTATCCACCAGCGACTTGTACTGCTCGTAGCTCCATTGCCGGACGATGGGCACATTCTGTTGCACCAGGGTGGCGTGGGCGTCCACCTGGCTCGGCTCCGCCTTCACCAGCACCGTAGCTTGCAAGGCAATCGTCCCGGCCAGCGCCACTGCCAGCATCGCCATCCGCCGCTTGCGATGCACCAGCACCACGGCGGCAAACACCGTATTCACCAGGGCAATCTCAAACGAAACCCCATACACTCCAGTGACGCTTGCCAGCCGTGCCAGCGGCAGGTTGTCAATCTGCGCCGTACCCAGCAGCGCCCAGGGAAAGCTCACCACGTGCGCCCGCAACAGCTCCACCGCAACCCACAGAAACGGAGCCAGCAGCAGCGCCTTCCGGCTGAAGCCCGCCCGCGACCGTCCCGCCACCGCCAGCAGCGCCCCAAAAATCCCGTGATGCAGTCCAATGTAGAGTGCGAACAGAATCAGCAGCAGCAACGAAACCGCCGGCGACAGCCCACCATAGGAGTGCATCACCGAGTACACCCAGTCGCATGTCCCCAAATAGAAGACCGTGCCCGAAGCCCATCCCAGCAGAAATCCCTGGCCCGCCCGCGCCGGAACCAGAAATGAGTATGGCTCGTCCGTCAGCAGCTCCGCCGCGTCGGCCTCGCGCGCCCGCATCACCGCAACCATCAGCGGCGCCAGCGCAATCCAGCATAGCCAGTAAAAATTAGGCCGGGGAAAAATCAGCACCTGCAGCACGCCGGAGACAATCGCCAGCAGCCAGGCGCTTTTATGGATGCCTTTCACAGTCCGAGTCTAACAAATGCCTTTCTCTTTGCGGCGGAATCTGTGGAACTGGTGATCGCCCACTTTCCGGCAGCTCAGCCAAGTCCATCGCGCCGCCTCCTCCTTGCTGAAACCCACCTCCGGAAGCACGGTTGGCCGCGGTCCCGCGGCGCCCAACCGTCCCACCTCCAGCGGTGACACGGTCAGGAATTTTTCATCGATCAGCCCAGCCGCAAGCATGCCCGAATACAGCACCGGTCCGCCCTCGCACAGCAAATATCGTATCCCGTACCGCTCCTCCAGCGCCGCCACTGCCTGGCGCAGGTCCACGCCCGCCGCGCCCGCCCCGTCCACTGCAACAATGTCCACCCACGCGTGCGACCCGCCCGGCTCCCTCTGCGCCTCCAGCCTTTGAGCGCCTTCCCGGGTCGTCACCACCGTCACATCCACCCGCTCGCCGTCAAAGACCGCATAGTCGCTCATCTGGAACTGGGCCCGCGCCGACACCAGTACATTGCGTTGCCTCCCGCGCCCCAGCTTCGTCCGCAGTTGTTCGAGTCCCGCGTCCATGATGCAAAAGACCGGACCGCGCGGCCGTGGCCGGCCCATCTGCTGCTCCTCGCGCAGGGTCCCCATCCCCAGCATCACCGCGTCTGCGTGAGCCCGCAGCAGGTCCATCAGCCAGCGATCCTCGGCCGATTCGGAGATCGCCGCTCCGCTCGCGTCCGCGCCTCCGAGCGAAACAATTCCATCCAGTGTCTGCACAAAGTTGGCATACACCCATGGCCGCCCCGCCGCAGCAGCAGGAAAGCCCAGCTTGCCATACGGCGCCATCGCCCCATCCGCCACCGCCGAACCTTCGCCGTAATCGAATAGAATCTCAAAGTCGCGCATCGCGCTAATAATCTCACGCCTGAACCGCGTCCGCCCAACAGCCGAGTGTAGATTTTCCTAAAGGGCCATCCACACACAGGGCGCTGTTTTATTTAAGAGTGTCATCCTGAGCGCAAGCGACGGACCCCAGCAAAGCGCAAATATCCCGCACCGCCCCACAGGCATTTCAACCGCCCAACCCCGCTCCAGACCGCCGCCTGGCACCTGCGCCGCCCTCCACCAGCCCGCCTATCCAGCCGTTCGCCGCGCTTGACATTTGTTTCCCTATGCCCCTAGCCTTTGCACGCAGGATTTCCGTTTTCATCAATGCGGGAGTGAATATGATCGTAATCGCGGCAAAAATGATTGGGAAGCCGGAACGGAGAGCTGACATTCTCCGTCTGGTTGCCACTGTGGCTCAGCCTTCCAGGGCGGAAGCGGGCTGCATCGCGTACAACTTCTATGAAAAGCAGCCCCCTGCCAGCGAATTCCTGTTCTTCGAAGAGTGGGCCGATCAGGCGGCTCTGGACTTGCATCTGAAGACACCGTATTTTCAGGAGTTCATGAAGCAGATCCCGGAGTTGATCCAGGGACCGCCCAAAATACGCGTGTACGAGGTCGCCAAGTCGCGCGACCTGTAAGCGCCCTGGCGACGCGCACCGCAGGCTGCTTCGACCCTCGACTTCGCCCGGCCCCACATCCGCCAACCTCATCCGGATGTGGTCACCGGCGATGAAGGCATCGACTTCGTTCAGATTCGCGCGGCACGATAACGGCGGCTGGCGGCATCACTTCCTGTCCGTTACTTCTTCCTCGCCAACCGCGCCAGCGTAGCCAGCTCCTTCAAAACCTCGCCAATCGGCCGCGCCGGAGTGCCCCAGAAGACCACGCCCTTGCCGCGCACCACTTTCTTGCTCGGAACCCCGCACTGCGCCCCCAGGATTACGCCCGCCTCGATGCGGACGTGGTCGGCCAGGCCCACCTGTCCGCCCACGATCACCCCGTCTTCCAGCACCGTGCTGCCGCTGATGCCGGTCTGCGAGGCCACCACCACGTTGCGCCCAATGTGTACGTTGTGTCCCACATGCACCAGGTTGTCCAGTTTCACTCCGTCGCTGATCACCGTGGCATCCAGCGCACCGCGGTCGACCGTGGAATTGGCGCCGATCTCCACGTCGTTGCCAATCTCCAGCCGTCCAATCTGGGGAAACTTGTGGTAGCGTCCCGTCGCCGGGTCGGGCACAAAACCGAAGCCGTCGCTGCCCAGCACCGCGCCGGCCTTCACCGTCACGCGGTCGCCCATCGTCGTGCCCGGATACACCGTCACCCGCGCCACCAGGTCGCAGTCTTCGCCCATCATCACGCCGGGTCCAATCACCGATCCCGGCCCCACGTGGCTGCGCGCGCCAATCCTGACCCCGGCGCCCACCACCACCAGCTCGTCCACGCATGCGGTCTCATGCACCTCGGCCGAAGGATCCACAATGGCCGAGGCGTCCACGCCGCCCTCGCGGGCTTCGCATCGCCGCAACTCCCCGGCGGCCAAGGCAAAGGCCAGCCGCGGGTGCCTGGCCCGCAGCACCGCTTTGCCGCGCCGGTCCGCAATTTCAACCTCGGCCGAAACGATCACCGCGCCCGCCCGCGACTCCAGGGCCGCCGCCAGCAATCCAGCCTTCTCCACAAAAACCACGCTTTGCTGGCTTGCACCGGCAAAGCTCGAAACCCGGTTCACCTCGACCTCGCCGCCCTCGCAGGCTGCGCCAATGCGTTCCGCCAGCTCAATCGATCTCATGCGTCCGTTGTACCACTCCCGTCATCCTGTTTCGAGGGTTAACTTTCCGCGCGCGCCCGGCGCCCACCATCGCGGAATTCAGTTTCTTCTCCCTCCTGCCGGCGGAGTTACAATGTAGCACCATGTGGTGAAACCGCGCGGCGGGCTGCTTGGGCGTGCAAATGCCGCCGTTACGCAGTTCGGCGCGCCCAATATTTCGAGTCGATTGCCGGTCGTCCGCCGGCGGAGGGAATCATGCAGAAATGGAAGAAAGCCCTGGTTTGCGGAGCCGTTGGAGCTGGTACGGTGCTCGCCTTCTCCGGCCGCCGCAACCTTGGTCTCGCATCCATCGCCGGCGGCCTGGCCCTCATCGCCAGCGAGTATCCCGAGCGTTTTGAATCCGTCTGGGAGAATGCGCCCGACTACGTCAATCGCGCCACCAGGATCTTCAACGCGCTCAGCCGCCTCAGCGAAAAATTCGCCGAAGAGGCCGAGCGCCGCAGCGTCGCGTCCTACGCGCCATTGCACCAGGAGTTCAGCGACTAGCCTGTGCCGGCCTCAGCCAGGTCGCTGACCCGGATGCTTCCCGGCCAGCGACGGTTGCCTCGGCACCCATTGTCCGTCTTCCCATCCTCCGGCCAATAAGGGACATGTCCTTTCGGACTTGTCCTTACGTACAGTGTCTATGGCGGCATTCTCTATGTTTTTTCTTCCGGAAAATGAGTATGCTTACACCATGGTAACCCTCCCCGGATCCAAGACTCCGCCCCCGGCCTACGCGGCGGCAAAGAAGAAAGCCGCGGAACCGCCTTCCACCCAGAAGCCGCAGCCGTCCCATCCATCCACCAAGGTGAAGATCGCCGTGGTCGAGAGTGACCCTCTGCGCTTCATCGGATTTCGCGCCCTCTTCGATTGCGAGCCGGACATGGAACTGTTCTCCGCTTCGGCCAGTGACATCGCCAGCAACGCCGATGCCGATCTCATCCTTCTCGGCAGCCGCGGCAACCAGAATCTATTCGACGTCATGGCCGGACTCAAGGCCACTCGCCCCGACCTGCGCATCCTCGTCACCGGGGCAGGCGCCGATGACGAAATGATTCTGAAGGCTCTGGCCGCCGGGGCCAAAGGTTACGTCGATGAGGCAGCCAACCCCGAAGAGTTCGTCATGGCCATCCGCATCGTCAACCAGGGTTCGGTCTGGGCGCCTCGCCGCGTCCTCTCCACCTTCATCGAGCGCGTCACCTCGTCTCCCGGAAGAATCTTTCCCGCTGGCCGCGTCACCTTCACCGACCGCGAAAAAGAGGTCCTCGAGTTACTCGTCGCCGGACGCTCAAACAAGGAGATTGGCTCCGCCCTCGGCATCGAGGAGCGCACCGTGAAAGCCCACGTCGCCAAACTCATGCGCAAGGTCGGAGTGCAGAACCGCATCGCTCTCTCCGTCCACGCCATCACTCACTCGCTGGTCACCAGCCGCTAGGCGTTCCATCGGCGCAAAGAGTTATCATGGTCCCGAGCTGTTCCGATTGCAGCAGCAAGGAGTTGCCATGCACAAAGCGTTGATTGCTCTCGCCGTACTTCTCTCCACCACCGCGGCCCTGGCGGCAGATGGCCGAGCCGATGACATCGAGCGTCTGCAAAACGGGGCCACCGTGATCAAGGAGATCATGCAGGCTCCGGACAACAGCGTACCGCTGGACATCATCTCCAGGGCCAAATGCATCGCCGTCATGCCTGGGATGTTGAAGGCAGCCTTCGTCGTGGGCGGAGCCTACGGCAAGGGCGTCGCCAGTTGCCGAACCCTCAAAGGCTGGAGCGCGCCCGCATTTTTCACCCTCAAGGGCGGCAGCTTCGGCTTCCAGATCGGAGGAGAGTCCGCCGACATTGTCATGCTCATCATGAACGATCACGGCATGAACAACCTGCTGCAAAGCAAGTTCAAGCTTGGCGCTGACGCCAGTGTCGCCGCCGGTCCCGTGGGCCGCCACGCCGACGCCTCCACCGACTGGAAGATGCGCGCCGAGGTACTTACTTACTCACGCGCCCGCGGCGTCTTCGCCGGAATCTCGCTCAACGGCGCCGTCGTTGCCCAGCACAAGGAAGACACCCGCGACTTCTATGGCCGCATGGTCCCCTTCAAGACCATCCTTCGCGGCAACATCGCCGCGCCCAAAGAAGCCGCAATGTGGGACGAATCCTTGGTCAAGTACGCAGGCAAGTAATCGCTGCCGGGTTTCCTGCCCGCCTCGGTGCATACCTGGCGGGCTTTTTTTCGTCCAGTATTTGCATCCCGCTATGCCCGGATCCTTTCGTGGGCCGAGGGTTTTCCGGAGGGTGTCATCGCTTGCGTGACGAGGGGCGCCGGGACCAGGAAACTTCCAGCATCATTTTTGAGAGGCGCGTATTCCATTTACCCTCCCTTCCGTCCAACTGTTTGACCTTCCAACTCGTGATTTGATACGGTCAACCTTCGCTCATGCGCTTCTGGTTGGAGTACTTTCCCGTCTGGCTTATGGCACAGACGCTGCGATGGTTGCCGCGTCCGGTGGCGCGCTTTCTTGCCCGCGTCATCGCCATTCTCTTCTATTGGATTCATCCGCGCCTGCGCCGCGTCGGCACGCGCAATCTCGAGCTCGCTTTTCCCGCCAAATCCCCCGCCGAGCGTGCGCGCATTCTCCGCGGCGTCTATATCTCGCTCGGCCGTCTGCTGGCCGAGATTCCAAAATTCCCCGGCTACACCCTGGAGAACGTCGATCGCATCGCCGTCTACGACGGCTTGGAGAACTACCTTGCCGCCCGCGACCGTGGCAAGGGCGTGCTGTTCATGACCGCGCACCTGGGCGGCTGGGAGATTGGCTCTTTCGTTCACTCCCTGCACGGCCACTGGCTCAACATCGTCGTACGCGACCTGGACAATCCCCTGCTCGACCGCTGGGTGCGCCGTCTGCGCTCTCTGCATGGCAACAAGACGCACAACAAAGACCTCTACGCCCGCGGCCTGCTCACGGCCATGAAGCGCGGCGAAACCGTCGGTGCTCTCATGGACACCAACATGACGCCGCCCCAAGGCGTCTTCGTCAACTACTTCGGCCTCGCCGCCTGCACCGCCGTCGGCCTTGCCAAGGTCGCCATGCACACCGGCGCCGCCGTGCTTCCAGCCTTCACCATCTGGGACCAGGCCCTGGGCAAGTACCGCATCCGCTTCGAACCCGCGATCCCCACCGTCGACACGGGAGACGACGCAGCCGACGCCGTGGCCAATACGCAGAACTACACCGCGGCCATCGAGCAGGCCGTGCGGGCTCATCCCGATCAGTGGCTCTGGGTGCATCGCCGCTGGAAAACCCGTCCGCCCGGCGAACCCGCACTCTACTGATGCCGCTCCGCCGACACCTCGCTCTCACCCCGCAAGGCTCCCATGCCGATTGCATCCGCGCACCGGTTCGACACGCGCTCTCGCCGGGCTGTACACTCGGGTCTTCGGAAGCCTGCACGGCTTTCGCGGAGGCACGATGAGACGTGCGATCGCCTACCTTCCTCTGCTCGTGCTGTTCTGCGCCCTGCAGACAGCGCTGGCGCAGGACTTAGCGTCGTTTGAAAAACGAGTCCAGGTGCGAACCCTTCCCAATGGACTTACCGTCCTGCTCTTGACTCGCCCCCAAGCACCCGTCTTTTCCTTTTTCACCATTGTCGATGCCGGCGATGCCCAGGATCCCGCCAACAAAACCGGCCTGGCGCACATGATGGAACACATGGCTTTCAAGGGTACCGGCAATATCGGCACCACCAATTTCGCCGCGGAAACCGAGGCTCTGGCGAAGGTCGAGGAGACCTACGCCGATTACGACCGCGAAAACAACCGCACCGTCCAGCGCGATGAAAACAAGATTGCCGGGTTGAAGGCAGCTTGGGAAAAGGCGCGCGAAGATGCCGAGCAGTACGTGGTGAAAAATGAGTTTGGCGAGATCATCGAGCGCAATGGCGGCGTGGGACTCAACGCTTCCACCGGGCTGGACAGCACGGAGTACTTCTACTCCCTGCCCGCCAACCGCCTTGAACTCTGGGCCTTTCTGGAGTCGGAGCGTTTCCTGCATCCGGTGATGCGCGAGTTCTACAAGGAGCGCGACGTGGTGATGGAGGAGCGGCGCATGCGCACCGATTCCTCACCCACCGGAAGACTGGTCGAGCAGTTCGAATCCGTTGCTTTTGACGGCAGCCCCTATCATCGGCCGGGCATCGGCTACACCAGTGACCTGCGGCACTTCTCCGCCACCGACGCGGCCAACTTCTTCAAGACCTACTACGTGCCCAGCAACATGGTGGTGGCCCTGGTGGGCGACCTCGACCCGGACAAGACATTCGCGGTTGTGGAGCGATACTTCGGACGCATTCCCGCCGCTCCCAAACCGGAAGAGTACGTCACCGCGCAGACCTTGCAGAACTCCGAACGCAAGGTGGTGCTCCAGGATCCGTCGCAGCCCTTCTACGTTGAGGGCTACCAGAAGCCGGACTTCCGCGACCCCGACGATGCGGTCTATGCGGTCATCAGCAGCGTGATGAGTGAAGGCCGCACCTCGCGCCTCTATCGCGATCTGGTACGCGACAGGAAGATCGCGGTGGCCGCCGCGGGCTTCGCCGGTTTGCCGGGAGACAAGTACCGCAACCTTTACGCGTTCTATGCCGTGCCCGCGCAGGGACACAGCGCTGCCGAGATGGGCAGCGCCATCCACGAAGCGGTCGAGAAGCTGAAGCGCGAAGGCGTGAGTCCCGACGAATTGAAGATGGTAAAGACGCGCTCCAAGGCAGCATTGCTACGTAGCCTTGCCAACAATCAGGGGCTGGCCATCAACCTCGCGGAGAATCAATTGAAGTACGGCGACTGGCGCGAGCTGTTCCGCGAGATCGACAAGATTGACGCGGTGACCAATCAGGACGTGAAGCGCGTGGCCAACCAGGTATTCGTCGATACCAACCGCACCGTGGGAATTCTTGAGACCACCGGCACTGCAAAGGGGACACAGCGATGATCACGAAAATCCTGACGGCGGCCATCGGCGCCGCGCTCTTGCTGGGTTCCGCGCAGGCGCAGGAAGCAACCAGGGACAACGCGGCGGCACCGCCTCCGTCTCCGTCCTCAAACCTTGGCGTAGCCACCAACTGGAGACAGATCGCAATTCCTGAACTGCCGCCGTTCAAGCCGCAGCAGCCCAGGCGAGTGCTATTGCCCAACGGAATGGTCGTCTTCCTCACCGAGAATCACGAGTTGCCTCTCATCTCGGGCTCGGCGATGGTTCGCGGCGGCTCGGATTCCGAGCCCGCGGATAAAACCGGATTGGTAGAGTTGTACGGTGCAACCTGGCGCACCGGCGGCACCGAAAAACTATCAGGCGATCAGTTGGACGACTACCTGGAGGCGCGCGCCGCCAAGGTGGAAACCGCCGATGGCGACGCGGATACCACCATCAGCTTCAATTGTCTGAAGGCTGATTTTCCCGATGTGCTGGAGATTTTCGTGGACCTGCTGCGCCATCCGGCATTTCGCGCCGACAAGCTGGCACTGGCAAAGAAGCAACTGAACAGCGGCATCTCGCGCCGCAACGATGAGTCCGACGACATCGCCTCGATGCAGACCGACATACTCGGCTACGGCAAAAGCAGTGCCTACGCGCGCGTTCCCGAGTATGCGACCGTCGCCGCCATCACCCGCGAGGACCTGCTGCAATGGCACCGCCAGCACACCACGCCCGCGAACATCATCTTCGGCGTGGTCGGCGATTTCGACTCCACGGAAATGGAGGCAACCCTGCGCAAAGCTTTCGCCGAGTGGCCCAGCGGCGAAAAGGTCACCCCGCCAAAGATTGCCATCGCGCCCGCAAAGCCGGGCATCTACCTGGTCGACAAAAGCGACGTGAACCAGAGCGAGATTCGCATGATCGCCCTGGGAATCGAGCGCAGGAATCCGGACTACTTTGCGCTGCAGGTGATGAACGAAATTTTTGGCGGAGGATTTTCGTCGCGGCTGTTCAACAATCTGCGCACCAAGGCTGGCTTGGCCTACGCGGTGGGCGGCGGCGTGGGCAGCAGTTGGGATCATCCGGGGCTCACCATCCTCGAGATCGCAACCAAAACCGAAACCACGGTGGACGCGATCAAGGGACTCTGGGAGCAGGTCGAGCTGCTGAAAAAGGATGCCCCGGGCGAGTTGGAACTCAAGCGCGCCAAGGACCAGATTCTGAACTCTTTCATCTTTAACTTCGATACTCCCGCCAAGGTTTTGCGCGAGCAGCAGACCTACGACTTCTACGGCTACCCAGGCGATTTCCTCGAACAATATCGCGCCGGCGTCGAGCGGGTCACCTCGGCCGACGTACTGCGCGTGGCCAACAAATACGTACACAAGGAAGACCTGAAGGTGCTGGTCGTGGGCAATGCCGGCGAGTTTCGAAAGCAGCTTGAGGCCCTGGGCCTGGTCACGCCCATCGACATCACCATTCCTGCGCCAAGGGACACGGACAAATAGTGGTGGCGTTGAACTCTCACGGCAAACGAACGGCGCGGAGTGATCCGCGCCGTTTCTTTTGATCCCGATGTGCCGCGGCTATTCCTTGGCGGTCATCGCCTTGGGCTGGTAGACGCAGAAGGGTTCCGAGGCCATGTAGTCTCCGGTAGCGGCGTAGGCGCGCGCGCGGCAGCCCATGCAGACATTGCGAAATTCGCAGCAGCCGCACTTGCCTTCCAGCTTATCCGTGTCGCGCAGATCGGCGAAGACCTTCGAATTGTTCCAGACCTCGGCGAATGGCTGCCGGCGCAGGTCGCCCGCAACGGCGGGCAGGTAGCCGCACGGAAAGACCTCGCCTTCAAACGATAGGAAGCAGACACCGGTTCCGGCCAGGCAGCCTTTGGTCATCGCGTTCATTGCGTTCGGATCGCCGCCCGGATGGCCGTGCGGATGCGGCACGCCGTCGTGGCGGATTCCGCTCTTGCCAAACTTCTCGTAGTCGGTCTTGAAGGCAAGGCCCGTGGAGCCGGGCATGGTCATCTCGGTTGCGCCGATGGCGGGCTTGGCTGCAACCGCGGCGGGTGCCGCGCCGTAGCCCTCCTGCTTGCGTTCTTCGGCGCGGCGCTGCCGCACCACCCGGAAGTAGTGCGGGGCGCAGGTGGCCTTCAGTTCAATGTCGCCGATCGAAGCCTGGTCGTAGAACCAGTTGAGGATGCGCTCGTACTCCTCGGGAGAAACCATTTGCGACTCGGCGATATCGACGCCGCAGCCGACCGGAACCAGCAGGAAGGTGTGCAGGGCGTCGGCGCCCAAGCCGCGCACCATGTCCAGCACGGCGGGTAGCTCAACGGCGTTGTGCTTGGCAATCGTCATGTTGATCTGCACCGGCATGCCGAGCTCTTTCAGATTTTTGAAGCCGCCGATGGCCGCGTCGAATGCGCCCGGGATTCCGCGGAAGCTGTCGTGCGTCTCGGCATTGGAGCCGTCCAGCGAGATGGAGACGCGCTTCACCCCCGCATCCACAATCTTCTGCGCCACTTCCTTTGTGACCAGGGTGCCGTTGGTGGCCAGGGCCACGCGCAAACCCTTGTCGGTGGCGTAGCGGGCAAGCTGGAAGATGTCCTGCCGGTAGAGCGGTTCGCCGCCGGAGAGCACCAGGATTGGGTTCGCAAACGCGGCAATCTGATCGATGATGTCCAGGGCTTGAGCGGTGGGCAAATCGGAAGGGGATGCAAGCTCGGTGGCCGTGGCACGGCAATGCACGCAACGGAGATTACAGCCCTTGGTGACTTCCCAAAAAACCAGGCGCGGCAGATGTTGGCCGGCGCCGCTGCGAGGACTTGCACTCATGAGATCTCCTGAAAACGATCCAAACTTCGACCGCAACCTAACGATACGGTGCCGGACAACCAAGCAACCATGATTTATATCACAGACCTGGTGTGATGTGCGTCACTCCGTAAATATGCCAACTCGATCGATTGCTGGATACTTCGCCTGTTCTCGACAGGTATCGCCAGTAGGCCTAGCGCGACAGTATAATGTTGAGCACCATGGAACGTAGGCTCGTACCCGTTTATCCGAGCGCGATTCTCCTAGGGCTATGTGTGTTCAGTGCAGCCCTGTGCTGGTTCCCGATGATCATTGATCCAAGCATGGACCTTCCGTATTGGGCGCCATCAGCGTGTGTGGCAGTTTCCGCTGCCCTTTCCGCCGCTCTATATAGGCAGCTTTGGCGGCGTTACTGGGCCGGTTGCATTTTTGGAACATTCGCTGGATTGTGCATCGCATTTGCGATTTGGTATCCGAAAGATGGAATAGCAGCCTCATTCATTCCCCTGGCAGTCATCGCGGACACCATAGTCGTCGCGCTTGTTTCGCTAATCAGCAGCTTTGTGGGTTCTCGGCTCCCGGCGGTGGGCACCGGACTTGACAAGGTTTTCCTGGTCGTGCTGGTGGTGATCGCTAGCTTTGGCCCCGTCTGTCTGGCGTTGACGCCATCAGTCGTCGCCGACCGTGTCGAAAGAAACGAACGCCTCGCTGCTGAAAGGGTTGCCTCACTTCAGCGTGCTGTAGAGCGTGTTGCAGCGGTGAATCCAGCTGGCGTCTGCGATGGTTCTATTGTGAAGCGAAGCTATGAAGGCAGGGTTTTCAGCGACGAAGATTGGCGACGGATAACTGGTAACTACGTCAAACAGGACGGCTATATGTTCATGATCAACTGTGAGCAACAGGGCGGGTACACGATTGACGCTGCGCCCGCGAGATCATATGGGGAGGATGGAAGGCGCGATTTTTGTGTAGATGAGACGGGAAAAACCGGTTGCGGCATGTGGTTTAATCGCGCACGTTACGCGTGCGTACCATGCAAGCCGTAGGCCAAGCTGCCACACCTCACTGGACGGCGGCAGAGTATAACTGTCGCAACATCGCCAAGTACCTCCCTATCTCAGACAACCCACAATCCCACACTAAACGGCCCCAGCGGATGCTCTCCACCGGGGCCGATGTGCGTCTTCGTTCCCTCTACGGCCCCACGCCGCCGTTGTGGCAGTCCGAGCAGTTCACGCTGGTCAAGTCACCCAGATCGACCGGGTGCTTGAAGATCATGGCGGTGTTCACGACGTTCGCCGGCAGCACGCCTTCTTCCTGGGTCAGCACCGTATGGCAGGAGTTGCACTCCTTGGTAATAACCTTGCCATCCTTGCTGGTGTGGTTGCCGTCATGGCAGCGGAAGCAGCCGTTGAAGTAATAGTGGCCGACGTTGTCCGGGTGGGTACGCCAGTCCACTTTCATCTCCGGGAAAATGTTATCGCGGAAGATGCGTTGCAGCTCCATCACCATGTTCTCGATGTCGCCCGCCCGGCTGCTGACCAACTGCGGATACTTCGCCTTGTAGAACGCCGGAATCTGCTGCGCGATGGCGGCCATTGCCTCATCCGTGCTCTTGTACCCCGCGGTAAGAACCTGCACCCCCTGCTGCTTGGCAAACGGCAGCGTGGCGCTGATGCGCTGGGCGGCCAGCGCCTGATCGACGGAGCGGTCGGGCGGCGTGTAGATGTGGGTCGGACGGTTATGGCAATCGATGCAGTCCATGCGGCGCTGCTCCAGTTTGCCGATGGCGGCCGGGTCCGCGCCGTTGGCCGTGTACTCGGTGACATTGCCATTGCGATCCGTCAGCCGCACCCAGGACATGGTCTCGCGCTTGGCGTCGCTGCGGTACTCAATCTTGTTGGCGATGTTCATGTGCCAGTGGATTCCGGCCGCGGCCTGGCCGGAATTCGGATCGCCGCCACCGGTCTTGATGAGCAGGCGAATCTGACGCGGCGTATTGGTTTCGTCGGAGTCAAAGTGATTGAACACCTTGAGTTGGGCTCCCCAGAAGCGGCGTGGCCAGTGGCACTGCTCACAGGTTTGCGAGGCGGGACGCAGGTTGGCGACGGGAGTCTCGATAGGCCGCGGATAGGTGTTCGTGATGGTCCGGAAAACCTGCCGCAGTCCAGACATCTTCGACTTCACATACCAGCTCGCGCCGGTTCCCACGTGGCACTCCACGCATGTCACCCGGGCGTGCGCCGAGTGATCGTGGGCCACATGTTCGGGATGCATCACCGTATGGCAGAGTTCGCCGCAGAAGGTCGTCGAGTCCGTGAACTCATAGGCGCGATAGCTGCCAACCGCGCTGAGCAGGATGAAGACAACGACAAAGCCTACGAACAATTCCAGACGGCGGCGCTGCCCGGATTGGTTCAGGTCGATCTTCGGCAGCAAAGGAGCCCCAGGAACCGCCTGCAGACGGCGATGGCGCTCGACCGCCACGCCAATGCCCGCCAGGACCAGGCCTGCCACCAGGAAACCGGGAAGCACCATGTATGCCAGGATTCCGGTATACGGGCTGGGCTCGGGGGAAGTCACGTCGATGATGAACAGGATGATGATGTTGGCCAGAGCAATGGCCGCCAACGCAAGTCCGGACAGACTGAGGTAGTTGCGCAGTAGGGACTTGTAGGAAAACCACAGGTCTTCCGCGGGGTTGGGCGTGTTGGGCCCGGGATCGGTCATGCGAATCTCCTGCAGCGCAAGTGCGGCGCCCGGTTTCCTGTGTTGCACAGCCGCCACCGGAAACGCAGCGGCAGACCGCCGGGTCTGCCGCCACCTGGGGCCACACTACTTTTTGGGTTCATGATGGGTTTTGACTTCGTCTCCAGCGCTGCCCGCATACTGGGACAGCGTCGCGGAATCGAGGCCATGTTCTTCCTGATAATGCTCAACCGACATTTTGCCATCGAGGAACGCGAAGTTCACCGGATAAGTGTCAGGATCGAGAATAACCTGGTAGAAATGCCAGACAAGGATCGCCAGCGTGGCCAGAATCGCCTCGTAGAAGTGAACCGTAATGGCGACTTCGATCACCCAGCGCGGAACAGCGTCGGACGAAATCATCTTGAACCAAATTGTTAAACCGGTGAATGCCATCACAAACGTGCCCCAGACCAGGGCCCAGTATTCCATTTTCTCGGCGTAGTTGAAGCGCTTGAACTGCGGCTTCCTGCGGGAGAATCCCAGGTTGTAGGCAACCACGTCCACCACGTCCGTGGCGTCCTTCAATTCCGGCAGCATGTCCAGCAACATCCGGTGTCCCTCGCGATAGAAGGCGAGGTAGACCACATGGTACAGGCTGACCAGAATCATCAAGACGCCGGCGGTACGGTGAACGTAGCTGCGGCCCAGTTCGTTGACAAAGATGAACTTGGTCGCGGCATCCGGATACTTCAAGGCAAAGCCGGTGATCACCAGGGTGAAAAACGAAATAAACAGCAGGCAATGCTGAATGCGCTGGTTCCTGGTCATGCGCACAACAATGCGCGGGCCGTTGGTGAGATGGCCGCCATGCTTGCTGCGCTCGATCAGCTTGTGCACAAAAATCATCAGGTTGTGCAGGACCATGAAGCCGACCACGGAGATGATCAGCAGGATATAAAAGCTGCGAACCCAGTTGTTGACCCTGGCGCCGAAGTCAGCCTTGGCCACGGCTTCGGGATCAAGGTGGATCTTGCCCTTGGCAAAATTTGCGTTGGCGCCGGGATGGCACTGTCCGCAGGTCTTGACCAGGTTAGCCTGGTTGACCGTCGACAGAGGATCCGACGGCGGAAGAATGTCGTGGCTTCCGTGACAGGACGAGCAGCTCGCGGTCCGATTCGATCCCACCGCGCTCGCCATCCCATGGTAGCTGGCGTTATAGCTTTCCGTACGCCGGCCGGGAATGCCAAACTCCGCCGTCATTCTCACGTTGTTGTGGCACTGGGCGCAGACAATGTCTGCCTGATTCCGGGGCGATACCCACGAATCCTTGTCCTTGACGGCCTTGATGGTGTGGACGCCGTGGCAGGTCGTGCAGACCGGCCCCTGGGTATTGCCGTCGGCCAAAACCTTGCCGTGAATGCTCTTGGCGAACTGGGCTGCCTCGTCACCGTGGCACTTGGAGCAGGTCTTCGGCACGTTGGCGCGGAAGACCGGGGAAGCAGGATCGTTCGGGGGTAGAACCTGATGCTCGCCGTGGCAATCCGAGCAAACCGCCGCTTTATCGTTCCCGGCGGCTGACAACTTGCCGTGGATCGACTCCTGGTAGGCGAGAGCCGGTCTGCCGGCCATGCCGGGGATCGGCTGCGAGTGGCACTGGCCGCACGTCTTGGGAATGTTGACTCTGGCGGTGCGGGACTTGGGATCGCCGGCAGGTAAAATTTCGTGAATATTGCCGTGGCAGCTTTCGCATTGCGCAGCTTTCACATTGCCCAGCGCCAGCGCCTTCCCGTGAATGCCATTGTCGTACAGCTTCTGTTCGTCGGCATGGCAGGTGATGCACTTGGGTTTTGCCAGACCCGTATCGTGCGGGATGCCCTTGACGTCGGTGTGGCAGTCCACGCAGGAGAACATGGAGCCGTGAATCGAGGCCTTGAACGCGTCGCCATGCACTTCCTTGCCGTTGACCATCGAGCCATCGTTGTGGCAAGCCAGACAATCGTCGCTGGTAGGTTTGGGCTCAGCTACGGCCTTGGTCCCTGCGTGCGCAAACCCGGCGCACCCAAGCACCAGGCAAATCATCCACAGTAGTTTTAGTCTCTTCACGAGCCCTTCACCTTCGCGTACGGCATGAACACCTCAAGTAGCTGCCCGGGCGCGTTGGCCCGGGCGGCCCAATCCAGCAATTGGCAGATCTGCTCTTATTTCAGCGATTTCACAAATGTGACCGCAGCCTTGATTTCGTCATCGCTCAGTTTGCCTGCGAAGGCCGGCATCTTTGCCTGCCCTTTGCTGACGGTGGTGAACAGTGCTGCATCTGACTTTCCGGTTGTGGCCGGGGTATTCAACGGCTTGATCCCCATGGCCGGCATGGCTTTGCTGCCATCGGCCCCGTGGCAACCGGCGCACTTGGCTTTGAAAATCGCAGCGCCGTCTGCGGCAAACAAGGGCATTGCCATGGTGGCAACAATTGCGACTGCAAAGAATCTCTTCATCGATTCTCCTGTGCTTTTCTCTCATCCTGAAAGCGGTCTTTGTTCCAGACGCATTTCCTCCGCTTTTACAGGACACATTGGTTTTCGCACTCGTAGCGCACGGAGGGCAGTGAGTCTTCTCACGAGTTTCTGTGACATTCATCACAATCCGGATTGACATATAACTGGTGTCGCGGTGCGCTGGAACCGTTTTTTGCCCGGAAATGGGGCCGCGTGGACCACCCATGGGATCGGCGGGGACGTGCGCACAGGCAGCCAGACGCCCCCAATAAAACTTGCTTCCAGGAACGGAATTGGCAGGCTCAGCCTGATCTCCGCCGCCAGCATCGATCCAGCCGGACCGCTCAAACAACCGTGGGCCGCGCTCGGCGGCCCACGGTCGAATCTGCGGCGAACCTTCAGGAAGCCATGGGACGAGCGCGCTGAATGCGTACCCGGCGGGCGCGACTCAGTCCGAGGGAGCGTACCCGCTCGTAGGCGCCGTGCAAGTCGTCGCTGAGGCGGCGCACCACCTCCATGCAGATTGGCGGATTATCGTGCAGGAACTTCAGAAGATCCTTCCGCTTCACGAATACGACCTGCGCCGTATCCAGCAATTCCGCGGTCACCTCGTAGGCGTCGCCGCTCAGGGTAGCGCCCAGTCCCAGGACCTCGCCCGGTCCAGCCACGCGCAACATCAGGCGTTTGCCGCTCTCCGAACAGATGGAGAGCTTGGCGCGTCCCTCGCAAAGTACATAGACTCCCCGCGACGGGCGGCCTTCGGCGAACAGAAGCGCACCTTTTCCGAGAACGGCCTGCTCTTTGATTTCGTCGAAGCTGTGAATCGCATCCGGCGACATCTCGCAGAACGGGCGTTCAGAGCGGAATGCGCAATGGTTGCAACTGGGCTGCATATCACTCTCCATGCAAGGTTTTTATCTTTTGTGCGCCATCCACGCAGTGATAACAGTCACCCGCCAACGTGAGTCCCGCCACAGCAGGTTTCGCAATGCCAACCAAATCTGGTCCATGCACGCTGGAAAATGCAAATGCGTAACGCGCAGAAAACAAAGGTCCGGCGCGAGGCCGGACCCTGAGAATGAGTGCTTTTTCGAGTACGATTATACGGTTGCCAGCGCCTTCAGGGCGCTCTTGTTGCGAATGACCAAAGTGGAACCTTTGGCCTGAACAATTTGTCGCTTCTTTAATTCTGCAAACAAGCGGGTGACCGTCTCGCGTGAAGTGCCAATCATCTGGGCGATCTCCTCGTGGGTCAGAGCCAGCTTGATGCGGGGTTCCTGCTTGGCGCCTTCGCCGTTCTTGGCCGTCCACTCCAGCAACAGCTTGGCAAGCTTTTCCGCCGCCGAGTGTGACAAACCCAGGGAGCGGATTTCACGGCACGCCGTATTATATTTCTCGCTCAACTGCTCGGCGACCCGCAGGCAGGCGTCCGCGTTCTCCTTCAGGAAGCGCAGAAAATCCTCGCGCTTCACGAAGTTGACCTGGCAGGGATCAATGGTCTCGGCGGTCAACTCGTAGGGTTTGCCGCTGACCGACGCGCTCAGTCCAAGAACTTCGCCAGCCTCGGCGATCTTGAGAATCAGCGTCTTGCCATCCGTGGAACAGATCGACAGCTTCACTCGACCTTTGCAAAGCACGAAGATGCCGCGTGGCGCCTGACCTTCCACAAACAGAATCGCACCCTTGGGATAGGCGGTCGCATACTTGATCTGCTCAAAGCACTGGAGGGCGGTTTCGGGCAGATCGCAAAATATCTGGTCTACCCTCATTTTGCAGGTGAGGCAACTCTCGATAATGTCCAGCCCGTATGGTGAAAGCACTGTGTACCCCCTGGGTTGCCCGCCCCGGCTCCGCAACCGGCTGGCAGGGCGGCCTCTGCAACCTGGCCGCACATCTTTTTTGTAGTTCTGCATCATGAGCCGGTCTGCCACGCAAACACGCCTTGAAGGACGAAACCAGGCACACATGCTCGTCTTAGCTTGTAAGGTTTAGCTCGCACCTAAGGGAAGTACATACGTCACACTGCCGTGTGACATTCACACAATGCAGTGACGTGCGGCACAGTTCAAGGTTCATGCTCGGAATGACGCCCCGGGCCCAGCCAGTCTCGTCCAAGCATCAGATGGGACGAGGTTTATGGGGACACGCGCGGGCATTCAGGCAGTCGTCGGCAATCCGCAGACGCTCCACCGGATGACCTTCGACCAGGTGCGACTGGATGATCTCGTCAATGTCTGCTTCGCTGACCTTGCCGTACCAGACGCCTTCCGGATAGATCACAACCGTGGGGCCGTGCTCGCATTGATCCAGGCAGCCGGCTTTGTTCACCCGTACCAGGCACGGGAGCGCTCGGGCCGCAATCTTGCTCTTGAATGCACGCAGCAGTGCGCCCTCCTTGGCGGGATCGCAGCAACCGCGAGGATGACCCAACTCGCGCGAGTTGGTGCAGACGAAAATATGGTAGTCAAAACCGGGCATGCAGTTATTCTATCCGCACCCGATAGAGCTGGTACTGCGAGGTTGCATACGTTTGCTCCAGTTCCGGGATGCGCTCGAACTCCTGCTTCTCAAAGGGAGCGTTGTAGAGAACCAGGATGGTTCGTGGACACCGCCGCGCCGATTCCACCAGCCGGGTTAATACCTCGCGCAATACATAGTCCGGAAAGGGATTGAACAGGTAGAGCACAATGTTGCCCGGCGGAAATTCGTATTCCCTGGCGTCGCCGCACACCAGCTCGATGCGGTGGCATTGCTGGCCAGGCTCGGCAAAGCCGTCGATGTTCCTCCGCGCGATGCCGTCCAGCCGCGGCTGCACTTCCACGCCGACGATGCGGGCAAATGGATACATGGACGCCATCAGCAGCGCGCGTCCCTTGCCGGAACCAAGATCGATAAATGTGAATGTCTCAAAATCCAGGCCCGCCAGGTGCTCGAAGATTGCGGCAAACTCCTCTTCCACGGTGGGCTGGTAAAGGCGCTCGCTGAAGACCTCCCGCAGGCGCACCGAAAGCGGCAGCCGCGCCCATGTCGTGTCCACGCCGTGATCGCAATCGTAGTCGATGTCTCCGAAGCGGCTGCGGCGCCGCTCGGGCAGCGAGTTCTTCACGCATTCCGCAAACTGCTCCGCAAGATAGCGGATCGAGCCCGCAAGTCCGCGGGAACGGATGGAGTCGCGCTGCCAGCGCAGGACGGCGGCGGCCAGCGATGGCGGCCTGGCGGATTGAGGCATGCATGGATTATGTCATCCCGCCACCCAATTCCGCACGGCCACCGCTTCCGCAAGGCGCGCACACCCGCTGCGCCTGTGGCAAAGTAGTAGCAGGCATGACGACCGAACCAGTGAGGCTTCCAGCGGCAGGCACCGCATTCCGTTACCCGAACTTTCGTCTCTTCCAGATCGCCCGTTTCCTGATGGTAGCCGGGTTGGAGATGCAGTCGGTGGCCGTAGGCTGGCAGATTTACGAGATCACCCGCCGCCCGCTGGACCTGGGACTGGCCGGTCTGGCGCAATTTCTTCCCGGATTGCTGTTCTTTCTGCTGGGCGGCCACGTGGCAGACCGCTTCGACCGCCGCCACGTCCTGCTTGCCTGCTACGCAAGTTTCGCGCTCTGTTCGCTGGCTCTGCTGGCAATTACCCTGCGCGGACTCCACGGCGTTGCGCCGGTGTACGCGGTGCTTGTGGCGATTGGATTTGTACGCGTCTTCAACGGTCCGGCTGGGCAGGCTTTCTCGCCTCTGCTGGTGCCGGCCGCGGTCTTTCCCAACGCCACCACCTGGGCCTCTTCCATCTTCAACGCCGCCACCATTCTTGGACCCGTGATGGGCGGCCTGCTTTATGCTCTGCGGGGCACTCCGGTTGCCGTCTACCTTACGGCCGCCATCTCGCTGGGGGCCAGCGTCGGACTGTTGCTTGCCATTCGCATTCACGGAGTGCAGCAGATGAGCCGGGGACGCGACTGGAACACGGTGCTCGCAGGTTTCCGCTACGTTTGGCGCAACCCTTTGATCTTTGGAACCACCACCCTGGACCTGTTCGCCGTCCTGCTGGGCGGCGCCGTCGCGCTGCTCCCGGTCTTTGCCCGCGAGGTTCTCAACGCCGGACCGCGCGGCCTCGGCCTGCTGCGCGCTTCCCCTGGAATCGGGGCGGGGTTGATGGCCATCGTTCTGGCCTATGCGCCTTTGCGGCGGCGGGCGGGGGTAAAGATGCTGTGCTCGGTTACCGCCTTTGGAGCCGCAACCGTGGTCTTCGGAGTCTCCCGGAACCTGTACCTGTCGATGTTTGCCCTGCTCGTGGTGGGAGCAGCCGACATGGTTTCCGTAATCGTGCGTTCAACCGTGGTGCAATTGGCCACTCCGGATGAGATGCGCGGCCGTGTCAGCGCCGTGAACATGCTGTTCATCGGCGCCTCCAATGAGTTCGGACAATTCGAGAGCGGCATCACCGCCCAGTGGCTGGGAGCGGTGCCTGCGGTGGTTGCCGGCGGCATTGGAACCATTGTCGTGGTAGGTCTGTGGAGTTGGCTCTTCCCTGCCCTGCGCAAGGTGGACCGTCTAACCCAGGAGTCGCTGGCCATCGCAGCCGAGCAGGATCTGACGGAGATGCAGTAACAACTGGGATTCAAGCTGAACTTCGAGCTAAACGATCGAGCGTACAGGTGCGATTTCATTGCGCACCTTCGCTTCGCGCACCCACCGCGCCAGCTTCTTGAAGTCCTCGACAACCGGTGCATCGGGGGCGTAGTCCACCACCGTCGAACCGGCTGCCAGAGCCTCTGGAATCAGATCGGTGCGGCGGATGGAAAACGGCAGCAAGCGCTCGCCCAGCACCATCTCCAGGCGCTCGCGAACGTCCTTGTGGAAAGCCACCGTGGGATCGTACTTGTTCAACAGGTAGAACGTGGGAGGGACGTCCGGGTCGTCGTCTACTTCCGCCAGTTCGCGGGTAACGGTGAGCACGGAATTGATATCCGGAACAATGATGCGAAGGTTGATGGAGGCCAAGCCGAGCGTCTGCTGCTCGGACATATCCTGGTTCGTGATCTCACCCAGAACCCGGCCAACCTCGGATACCAGCGCGTTGACCTCGCGCGGCAGCCAGCTATCAACTTCCTCCGCCATCCCGTTTTCGTCCTGCGGGCGCGAGTAAAGATGCAACTGGCCAAGATCGCGCGTCGGAGGGATTAACGTGCGAACCCGTCCCGGCACAACCTGCTTGCCGCCGAAGTGCAACGGCAGGGTGCGCTGTGAATCCGAGTAGATCAGGAAAATGCTTTCACCCATTCCGCAAAGAATGCGCGCCAGGGTGCTGAGAATCGAGGTTTTGCCGACACCGCCCGCGGCGGCGCTGAACGTGATCATCGGAACCTGGAGAGCTTCCGGCCTGGCTGCAATTTCGTCCTTCCGGCCAACGCCAAGCAGCGAATTCAGCACATTCCAACGGTGACGGGGAGGCTCTTGACGGGTGTTCTCCTGACGGGCGCACTCCTGGATGCAGGATGGGGACTTGGCGGCCGGAACATGCGTGCGCGGCTCCATCTTGGCGACCGGCTGGAACGCCGCACGAGGCGGCGCACCGGAATCGATCGCGGTGCTCCGGCGCCCTTCAAAAACCTTGTACTGTGAGCGGTCCAGATGTACTCGCGTCATCAAGGTGGAGATATCATCGGGAGGCATTATGGCGGCCATCGGTTATTCCCCTGTCTTACAAGAACCTATTCCAGTGTAGGCAAACGCGATATCGGACACAACCTGAACTTGTATTTGCGCATGCGAATATTGGACATTAGTACCCACACGAATGGTGACCATGCCAAACCGGCCAAGTCACCCGTGGATCTTGAAAAGACAGGGGAATCGCTCTAAACGCCCACGCTGCTTGCTGCTTCCTCCCACCAGATATGGGAATCAAGGGGAATTTCGCGCCTCCGGAAGCTGCCGCCGTTGCGGACAACGTGTTCCAGCACGGTTGCAACCGTCCGCGGGATCGCCTTCCGCACCGAATCGCTGAGCGGAGCCCCGACTTCCATCTGTTCGCCGGTGACTCCGATCAGGAGGACATCTTCGGGGCCGTCGCCCGCCAGCTCGGCCACAAAGATGGATTCGGTGATGCACGGCGCATGCGGGTCGAGCCGGACGGCGGGCCGCTGGCGGGTGATTGCTGCCTTGTCATAGACAGTCACCGTGCCAGCCGGCTCGCGGTTCTCAACCGAGTCGATCAGGATCAGCACGTCAATTCCGGTCATGTACGCGATCAAGTCGAGGCCGGGGGTGCCGAGGTCTTCGACCTCGACATTTTCCCCGAACTCGTAGTTGGCCGCCATCCAGCGGGCCGTATAGGGCCCCACGGCATCATCGCCGAGGAGGACACTGCCGACACCGCAGATCCTGATCTTCTTCATAGCCTTACAGCACCTTCACGGTTGCTACCGGCTTGCCTTCGGGGTCGAAGGTGTGGCAGGCGCAAGCCATGCAAGGATCAAACGAGTGAATCGTACGGATGGCTTCCAGCGGACGCACCGAATCGGCAATGGGGTTATGAAGCAGCGAAGCTTCATATGGGCCATGCTGTCCCTTCGCGTCTCTCGGAGAGCCGTTCCAGGTGGAAGGCACAACCGCCTGGTAGTTGTCGATCTTGCCGCCCTTGATCACCGTCCAGTGCGAGAGCAGGCCGCGTGGCGCTTCGTGTACGCCCACGCCCTCGATTTCGCCCGCGGGGAAATCCGGACTGTTATGGATGGCAACGTCGCCCGTGGCGATATTGTCCACCAGCAACTGCCAGTGCTTGGCCCCCAGTTCCGCCAGCATCGAGGCGCGGATGGCGCGAGCCACGTGGCGGCCCATGGTGGACTGCAACTGGGCAACCCCGACCTTGTGTCCTGCGATGGTCGAGATCAGGTCCAGCGCCTTGTCCGTGTGTGCCCTGGTAAGAGGATCTCCCGAGGCATAACCGACCAGGATCTGGGCCAGCGGCCCAACCTGCATCGGACGGCCCTGGAATCGGGGAGCCTTGACCCAGGAGTACTTGCCTTCCGCATTCCAGTCGCCGTAGTCGGGATCGGTCTCGCCCTTCCACGGCTGTAGCGGTTCCTCGCCCTTGTACCAGGCGTGCTTGGTTTCTTCCGTGACGCCGTCGACAAACACCTTGTCGCGGAAGCCGTCGAAGCGGTGTACCGTCGATAGGTTGCCATCCATGATGTAGCCGCCGACCAGGTCGAACTTGGTGTTCTTGGAGTCGGTCGGAAGATCCGGGGCAGCCAGGTAGTTGGTGACGCCGGAGCCGTAGTTGAACCAGTCCGCGTACATCGCGGCAATGGCGCAGACGTCGGGCAGATAAACCTGGTCAACGAACGGCTTGACCTCGTCCATCAGCTTCTTGAGCATGAACAGGCGGTCCATGTTGAGGGTCGCAAGGCTGTCGAGGTTGATGGCGTTGGAGACCCCGCCCACGGTGAGGTTCTGGATGTGCGGGCTCTTGGAACCGAGGATGGCAACGGCCTGAACCGACTTGCGCTGGTACTCGAGGGCCTGAACGTAGTGCGCAAACGCCAGCAGGTTGACCTCGGGGCTCAGCTTCATCGCCGGGTGTCCCCAATAGCCATTGGTGAAGATACCCAGCTGTCCGCTGGCGGCAACCGTCTTGACCTTGTCCTGCGCCGCCTGGAACGTCTTCCAAGAGTTACCTGGCCAACTGGTGAGGCTTTCCGCCAGGGCAGCGGTTTTCTTCGGGTCGGCGGCGGGAATCTTCAGGATGTCCACATAGTCCAGGGCCGACAAGTGGTAGAAGTGCACAATGTGGTCGTGCAGCCCGTGGTTGATCAGAATTAGATTGCGTATGTACTGAGCGTTCAGCGGAATCTCAAGTTTCAGTGCATCTTCCACCGAACGGACGCTAGCTATAGCGTGCACCGTGGTGCACACGCCGCAAAAGCGCTGGGTAAATAACCAGGCTTCCCGAGGGTCGCGGCCCTTGAGAATGTTCTCAATGCCGCGCCACATCGTACAGGAGGCCCAGGAATTCGAGACCGCGCCGTTTTCCACTTCCACGTCGATGCGGAGGTGGCCTTCAATCCTGCTGATGGGGTCGATCGTTATGCGTTTCGCCATGTTATAAAAACCTTCTCGTCAATGTCGTGGATTAATGTTCCACCGGTGCGTAGCCAGTCAACTGGATGCCGGGTTTTACCTGCTCTTCGTATTTCGCCATTTTGAGCCAGTCCGCGTTGGTCCCTGGCAGGATCGCCAGCTTCTTGACCGCAACCAGATAGGCCAGCACGGCAATGCCGACAAATGACAGCGAAACCGTCAGCTCAACTGCAGTCGGGAAATACGTAGCGCCGTCCTTGGCGTGGAACGCCAGGGTGGTCGGACTGAAGCGGTAGATCATGCCGCCCAGCGCGCACAGCAGGTGCGCCCGGAACATGGTCGCCAGCTTCCTGGCTTTCTCCGTCGAGAGAACGTAGGCGGAGCCGAGAATCAGCGCCGTCTCCGTCCAGAACAGGATGGAGTAGTAGCCGTCGGTGAACACGTGGAGAATCTTTCCGCGGAACAGAATGTCAAGGAAGCGGAACGCCGTCCAGCAGTACACCGTCCAGACCGTCAGCTTGTTCAACTCTGCCAGCACGCTCGGATCCACATCGCGCTTCCACGCGAGTTTGGCCAGCAGCAGGCAGAGCACAACGCAGTTGAATCCCAGGAACGCCGCCGCCCAGACGTAAATCAAGGGAAGGAACGGCGTCTGCCACAGGGTGTTGACGCGGTTACCGCCCAGGATCATCAGAGCGCCCAGCGAGGACTGGTGCATGATAGGCAGGATGTAGGCGAGTCCGATGATGAAGGGATAAACCTTCGCCATCGCGCGCTCACAGGCTTCGGCCAGGCCACGATACTTTGGCTTTTCGTAAATCAGGTACTCGAACAGTGGCGGCAGGTTTTCCAGAAACAGTGGCACCGTCGCATACAGCGTCATGCAGGCTGCGATTTCCAGCAGCGGAGAATGCAAATTCCAGGTCCAGGGAGCGACCAGCCAATACATGTTCCACGGGCGGCCCACATCCACACCCAGCATGGTAAGACCCGTGGAGTAAGCGAGAAAGCTGGTCAGCACCGCCAACCTCAGCACCGAATGCAGTTTCTCCCGGTTAAAGACCCAGGCGGCAATACCCACGGCGAATCCACCGGAGCCAAGGCCCGTCAGGACCATTACGTTAAAGGTTTTCCAAAGACCCCAGGCAAAGGGGTCGGACATGCCCGAGACGCTGCCTCCCAGGCCCACCACCTCGCGGTACACGGTCAGCACAAGGCCGGCCGCGATCAGGACAACCAACGCCCAGAATCCGCGGGTGAACACGGGGACACCATAGACGGGAACGCTTCTCTCCCACCGTGTCATAGTTGTGGCCTCAATCCGGTCTTCTTCTGATCCTCGACCAAGTGATGCGTATGTTCCTTAAGGTTTCTTCCCGCGAACATGACCATGCCGGCATACATCGCAATCGGCAGAGCCAGCCATTTGTAGACCATGTGGGAATACTTCAAGCCGGAAGGAATCGAGTTTTCGCCAACATCCGGTAACCCGATCTTGTCGAAGCCCACCCGCGACAGGTACAGAACCTGGGTTCCGCCCGCGTCGTGTTCCCCGTACACCCTCTCCTGGAAATATTTTCCAGGGTTGGCGGCAATGCGGCGTTTGGCTTCCTTCAGCAGATCTTCGCGCCTGCCGTAGATCACCGCATTGGTGGGACAGACTCCGCTGCATCCGGGCTGCTTGGCGCCTTTGGCAATGTAATCGCGGCACAACTCGCACTTCACAATCTTCGGATTGAACCCATCCCACTGGAACGCCGGAATGTGGAACGGGCAGGCGATTTCGCAGTAGCGGCAGCCGACGCACTTTCCGCCGTACCACCACACCACGCCGGTCTCTTCATCCTTGCGCAATCCGCCAAACATGCACGCATTCATACAGCCCGGATCGATGCATTGCATGCACTGCTGTTTGAAATACGAGTGATCCGACCCGTCGGCCGTGCGGTACAGCTTGATGATGTTCTTGGTGAAGTAGTTCAGCGCGGGGGGAGCCTGGTGGAGGCCATCGATGCGGGTGTCGGGTTTCAGGCCGTTGGCCTGGGAACACGCCACCATACACGACTTGCATCCAACGCACTTGGTAGCATCGTAGAGCAGACCGAGTGCGCCTTTCGGCGCCTTTTTCTCCTCCTCGGCGTGGGCGATCCCCGGAAGTGCGGCGGACACGCAACCGGCCGCAAGAATCGGCAGGCTGCCCTTGGCGAGATTTTTGAATGCCTCGCGGCGTGTCATTGCCATGGCTATTTACCTCCGACAGTCGTCGACTTGGCCTCGTCAGCAATGGTTTCTTCACTGCTGGCCAGCCTTTGCGAGGCCGTCCAGGCGGCGCCGCCCAGCGCACCCGCTGCCAGGCCAACCAATCCGGCGGCAACAGCCCCGAACTTGCCTACCGTATTGGCAATCGGAGCATAGGTATCCGGCGGAGTCGCGGTGTGAACATCGACCTTATCGAAGGCGGGAATGCGGAAGGCTACCGATTTTTCAGTGCAGCCAAAACAGGGAGCGCCAATGCCGATCGGCCATGCGTCCACCATCTCGTTGAATTGACGGGTGGAGCAGCCCGCATGGGTGACCGGGCCCTTGCAACCCAGCTTGAACAGGCAATAGCCTTCGCGATGGCCGGCCGAACCAAAGTTCTCCGAGAATCGCCCTGCGTCAAAGTGGGCGCGCCGTGGGCAGTGGTCGTGGATCAGGCGGTCGTAGGCAAACTTGGGACGCTTGAGGTCGTCGCAGGCCGGCAGTTTGCCCATCACGGCAAACTCAAGCACCACCCCCAGGAGCGTATACGGATTCGGTGGGCAGCCGGGAAGATTGACGATCGGCTTGTCTTTGATGATCGAATCAACCCCGGTCGCGCCGGTGGGATTCGGATCCGCCGAGGGCACACCGCCCCAGGAGGCGCATGAGCCGATGGCAATGATTGCCGCAGCCTTCGAGCCCACGTCTTTCAGAACGTCCACCGCCGTACGGCCACCGAGGAGCATGTAATTTCCCTGCTCCTTGGTCGGAATTGCGCCTTCGACAACCAGCACGAACTTCCCGGCGTTTTCGGTGACGGCCGACTTCAGCGCGTCTTCGGCCTGCTGACCGCAGGCAACCATCAGGGTTTCGTGATAGTCGAGAGAGATGATGTTGATGATGAGGTCTGCCACGTCGGGTTTGGAAGTGCGAAGAAGCGTTTCAGAACACCCGGTGCAGTCTTGGAAGTGAAGCCATACGACCGAGGGTTTCTTGGCCTTGGCGATCGTCTTGGCAATCTCCGCCGGCTTGGCCTTCTCTGTGAGGGCCAATCCCATGGGAGCCGCTGCCACGATGGTCGTACAAAGCTGTATGAAATCTCGCCGTGAGTAGCCCGCATTTTTCAAACTCTGGGCTATTGTTTCCTTTTCGATAGCGTCTTTTGCCATGTAATATCCTGTGCGGTGACATTTGTCTGCATCAGTACTTCCGGCCGAACGATGATGGACCTGGAACAGTCTGGGCCACATCGCCGGGAAAGCCCGGCGGGTACACAACACTCAAAATTTATTGTGACGTGATACAGCGCTCTGTTTATCTGTCATTACGCCTCACCCAGCAGTGATCCCACTCACTAGAGAATGTGATACTCGACGCCATGCCTCGTGAGCACTGATTTCAGTCACGCATTGTTGTGATACGTATCACAGGGCGCTGCCCGAATTCTTCCGCCCCCGCCGCATTCCCGCTCCCCATCCCCGTCCTTCCCCCGCCGCGCCAGTACCGCCCGCCCGCCGCCTTACCCACGCGCCTCCATGGGGCATCAGGACCCGCCCCGCGCGGCGTGGCTTGGCGGACACGCCGCGTGTCAGCCAAGCCACGCCGCGCCTTCTTCTACCGCCGCTAACCCGTTTGCCTGCAACGCAAGCGGGCGTGGCACGCTTCCTGCACTCAGCCCATGCGCAAGTCAGGAAAGGCAAGGAAATGAAAGCTCTGGGAGGCAGGACGGCGGTGCAAGCACTCATACTGGTGGCCCTGGTGACCCCGGCCACGCCGCAAACGCGGCAAATCGTGGTCAGCATTCCCGACCACAAGCTGGCCCTCGTCGAAGACGGCGAAGTGAAGAAAGTCTATCCGGTAGCCACCGGGCGCAAGCAGACGCCGAGTCCAGCCGGAGACTTCAAGGTCGTCAATCGCGTCACCAACCCTACCTACTACCACCGCGGCAAGCAAGTAGAACCGGGTCCGGATAATCCGGTTGGCACGCGCTGGATCGGACTCGATGAAAGAGGATACGGCATTCACGGCACCAACGCTCCGAACTCCATCGGCAAAAGTGCCTCCCACGGATGCATCCGCATGGCGCGGCGCGACCTCGAGGAGTTTTTCGAGATGGTGCGCCCCGGCGACCCGGTAAGCATTCGCGCCGGGCGTGACGCCGAGACCACCGCGCTGTTTGCATCTCCGGAGCCCGCCAAGCCGGTGGGAATGGCGGCCACCGAGCCTCTGGCGCACGGCGGCCAGTAGGGGTCCAGGCAGCGAGTCACGGAAAGGATTGTTATGGCAAGGATGTTAACGGCGATGACGGCGGCGGCAGCCCTGTTGCTTTCTCTCGGGCTGGCGACGCTGCTGGAAGAGTTGATCTTTGGCGGGCTGTGCCGGTGCTTCTTTACCTCTCGCACCCCGCGCCCGCCGGAACCGCGCGAGCTGGGACAAGGTCCAGGAGAGCTGTGATGCTGACGCTGAAATACACACTGATTGCCGCCGCCGCGCTATTCGTCATGGCCGCCTCGATTGCCGTCCTCGACCTGTCGGCTGCCTTTGCCTTGCACCGCCCGCGCCGGGTCACCGCTTGCAGCCGAGGGACAGCCGGCGGCGCCGGGCCACAAATTCGATGGCGGACTTCGGTGGCCCTGGTGCTGGTGGCGTGGATGCCGCTGCTGATGGCGCTGGGCATCGCCGTGGTCCGCAGCAGAGAACCCGGATTGCCACAGCGAAATCCGCCTCCGCTTACCAAATCCGCCGGGAAACTTTCCAGCAGGAATCCGTGGAGGATGGTTCTCCCTGGCGACAAGTTCTTCTACACCGGCGAAGTCTTCCATCCCACGGCGGCAGATACCCGGAACCGAGTACGGCAGGAGATGCACAGGGAGGAACAAGAATAAGGTTTCAAGGTTTCAAGGCTCCGGCCTCAACGATTGATCTTCTGGTCAATCGTTGAGGCCGGGGGGAGTGCCTGCATAGGCAATCCTTGGGGTGAGCGCCAAAGGATTGCTCACTTTGCTACCGAGGGGGTCTGCAACGATTCACTACTCTGCTAATCGTTGCCGCGGGACCGCCTCACCAAACCGACCCAGAAGGTCCACCTGCCAGGGATGGAAACTTCCTCTCCGCAGCTTGAGCAGTGACAAGGTCGAACCTTACCCACGAGGAATCGCCGAGGCGGCGCAGTCCTCGAACCCTTGTAACCTATGCTTGCTAGTCCACGCAGGTAAATCCCTGCTTGTTGGCGACCGGCTTTACTTTGGGAAAGTACACCATGGAATATCTTTCCGCGGTGTTCTTCGACCACGAACCACCATCCGATCGGGCAATGTTCTTCCAGTATTCGGGAAGGGTCACATCGTAGGCATCGATGGCCGGCCGCAGGTTCTCGACATGATAACTCTCCTCGTGCCGGAAGCTTTTGATGGGCAAACGCGGCTTCTGTGTGGACGGCTGATCGACATAGCCGATCACTACGCCGGCAATCGGAAAGGTATCCTCGGGCAGTCCAAGCAGGTCGATCATGGCCTGCGGGTCGCGGCGGATGCCTCCGATGGGAACGATGCCGAGGCCGTAGGAGCGGGCAGCAATCATAAGGGTTCCGAGGGCAATGCCCACGTCCGTCGCGGAGACGACGAGGCCTTCCACGCTATGCTGTACCTGCTGGGTAACGCCGGCTTTCTGCAACCCAACGCTTGTCTTGTAAAGGTCGGCGACGAGCGCCAGAAACACGGGAGCCTTGGCAATCCAAGGTTGGCCCCCGGCAATTTCGGCGATACGCTTGCGTCGCTCCGCGTCTCTTACCACGACAATAGAGACCTGCTGGCTGTTGATCGAAGTGGGCGCCAGGTGCGCCGACTCGATGATGTTGTCGAGAATTTCGTCGGGGATGGGATCGGACTTATAACTGCGTTCGCTGCGATGGGACTGAAGAAGACGCACTGTTTCGTTCATCGGTTCTCCCGCACGGAGTTGGCATCCGTGCTTTCAATTAAAGTTAGGACTAACTCATTGGATTCACCCCGGAGCAAGCTGGATTCACGAGCCCAAACCGAGTTGTACTCAGGAGTGGTAGCGGCTCCCGTCTGGACAAAGCTTCTTTCTTTGCGCCGCGTGCATTTACAATCCAGTTCATCATGCGCCTCATCGTTCGCTCTTCCGCCATCCATGCCGCCGGTGTCTTCACCCTGGAACGCATTCCAAAAGGAACGCTCGTCGTGGAGTACACCGGGACACGCATGAAGCATGACGATGCCGACGATCTTTATAATAAGCGGCCCTATACCTACCTTTTCGGGGTAGGCGATGGCACTTGCGTCATCGATGGCTTCGGCATGGCGATGTATCTCAACCATTCCTGCGCGCCCAACTGTGAGACCGAAGAGGACGAGGGCGAACATGTCTGGATCCGCGCCATTCGTGACATTGAAGCGGGCGAGGAACTGGTCTACGACTACTTTCTCTATGACGGCGAGGGAGATGCGCCCTGCTCATGCGGTGCAGAACGATGCCGGGGAACGATGTATTCGCCCAAGGAATTGAGAAAACGCAAGCGCGCGGCTCCAGGGCAGCGAGGCCGCAAGCCAGCGAAAGACGCGCGCGCAGCAAAGAAATAAAATTCCGCATGAAAATGCACACGACTCCTGTCCCGTGACGCATGTGCAGGAGGAGTGTGCGGATCGAACCAGGCTGGGCTCTCTGTTATTTCGCGGGGGCCTTTTCTTTCTTGCGGGCAGCCCAGCGGGCGCGCGCTGCTTCTGACATCTTCTTGCGGGCTGCAGCCGACATCTTGCGTTTGAGCCGGACGGTAGTCGCCTTACTCTCCACGCTCTTTACGGGGGCCTCTTCCAGGCTGCTTAGAACGGAAAGAGCGTTGTCGACGCGGGCCAATTCCTTACAAAGCCGGATATGCTCCTGCTTCAATTGATGGACTGCAGAGTTGATTGCTTGATTTGCCATGTTACACAGTGTAACAAGAAATTAACATTGTGGAGTTATATGAGCGCTCTTTGTGGAACCATCGTAACCCACAAGTTAAGAACTCCTTCAGAAAAGAACGTAAGCCGCCCGGGTAAGTGACAGAGTAAATCCACCACTAACCTGCCAATTCAGGGCGCTTCAGGCGCAGTAGCGAAAGCGCGGCCAGGGTCTGCGCGTCAGCCACTTGCCCGCTTTCTACCATCTGATGAAACTCGCTCCAGGTGAAGCTCTGGCGAACAATGTCCTGCTCCTCGTGCTCGGGCTGTGCATCAAGCTGGGTAAGTCCGGTGGCTAGGAAGACGTACAAAGGCTGGGTCAGAAAACCGTACGCGATATAGATGCGGGCGAGCAGTTCCATTTCCTTCGCGACCAGTCCGGTCTCCTCGCGCAGTTCGCCGCGGGCAAGGTCTTCGATGGTGTAATTGGATGCCTGCTCCCACGTACCCTGAGGAAACTCCCAAAAGCGGCCGCCAACGGCGTACTTGAACTGCTGCACCATGTGTACCCTGCCGTGATCGACAGGGATGACCATGGCGGCATCGGGTTTCTCCACAGCGCCAAAAATTCCCTTCGAGCCGTCGGCGCGGCGGATCTCATCTTCCCGCACGGTCATCCAGCGATTCCGGTAAACGATTCGCGAGCCCAGCGTCTGCATTGCGACTCCCATGGCAAAATGAATTCTGCCGCTGCGGCTGGGGCTGGCGGCGGGTACGGGCCAACAAATGACCCTCCCGCCGCTGACGCCAGCCGGGGCGCGGCGTTTATAATCAGATTCTCCCATGAGCTACACCGTCCTGGCGCGCAAATACCGTCCCCAGAAGTTCGCCGATGTAATCGGTCAGGACCACGTGGTCCGCACCCTGAAGAATGCGCTGGAGCAACAGCGCATTGCCCACGGCTACATTTTCAGCGGACATCGCGGCATTGGAAAGACGACGATCGCCCGCATCCTGGCGATGGCCTTGAACTGCCAGTCCAGCGACCGCCCGGTGGTGGAACCGTGCGGCGTTTGCGACTCCTGCCGGGAGATTCGCGAGGGCTCGGTGGGCGCCATGGACGTGATCGAAATCGACGCGGCCACCAATCGCGGCATTGAAGAGGTGCGCAGCCTGATTGCCACGGCCTCGGCCGAACCGGCGCGCGACCGCTATCGCATCTTCATCCTCGACGAAGCTCACCAGGTGACCGACGCCGCCTTCAACGCGCTGTTGAAGACCCTGGAAGAGCCGCCCCCGTGGGTTGTGTTCATGATGGCGACGACGCAGCCCGAGGATATTCCGCAGACAATTCGCTCCCGTTGCCAGCACTTCAGCTTCCATGCGGTTCGTTTTGAAGAGATTGTCGGCCACCTGCGCGAGATCAGCGCGGCGGAAGGATTGACGGTGGATGAAGACGCGCTGGCGCTGCTGGCCGAGGCCGGCGACGGCTCCATGCGCGATGCTCTCAGCATCATGGACCAGGCAATCTCCTGCAGCGGCGACCGCCTGACCGCCGAAGTCGTGCGTGGCCTCGCCGGATCGGTCTCCACCGAGGTGCTGGAGCGGGTGATGAACGCCGTGCATGAGAACTCCAGCGACGAAGTGCTGCGGGTTGTCGATAAACTGATGGTGGAAGGCCAGAGCGCGACTTATTTCGCGCGCCAGACGGTTCGTTTCCTGCGCAATGCGCTGGTGGCAAAAGTTGCCGGAATCGAAAGTCCGATTCTGCAGATCAGCGCCGATGAAAAGAAAAGGGTCGCCGGCGTGGCCGCGCTGTTTGGCGAAGAAGAATTGACCCGCTTCCTGCAGATCATGCTGCGTACTCATGGCGACGTGAGTTACAAGCAGGAGCAACGCTTTCACCTCGAACTCGGACTGCTGAAGATGGTGCACGCGCAACGCCTGCTGCCGCTGGAACAGTTGCTGAGCAGCGTCAGCCTGACCGATGCTGCAAGCACACCGGGCCCGGCGGCACCGTCCACGCCCCGGCAGCCGGGAACTGCGCCGCGTCCGGCGCCGCCGCCTTCCTTCACCCCGCGCCCGCCCGGCGTTGCGCCCATCGCAGGCGGCTCTTCGCCTTTTGGGCAGGCGTCCTCGAAGCCTTCGCCGTTTGCCGCCGACAACGCCCGCAAGGGCCGGGAAGATATGTCCGCCGCAGAGGATGCCGCGCCGACCGCACCCGCCCCAGCTTCATCCAACATGCCCGCAAGCTACAGCGCTCAGCCAATGCCGCAAGGGTCCGGCGGCCGGATTCCGGCGATCGCTGCGCAGGCGATGCCAACGGCAGCCGGTACGCCATTCGACAACGGCAGCGCGCTGGCGGTTGCGCCGCGGGTGGAAACCTCCGATGCAGTTCCGGACGTGAATACGATCCGCGCGGCCGTGTTGCAGGCACTGGAGACCGGCGGCTCGCAGATGCTGTCGCTCGCCCTGGAAGAGGGACGCTGGTCGGTGGAAGCCAAGCTGGTTTCCGTCCAGGTGGAAATGTCGGAGGAGATGATCGAGGTCAGCTATACGCGGCAACAGGAGAAGCTCGCCAACCGGGCTGCAACCACGGTGGCGGGGCGAACGGTCAAGGTTCGCCTGGTGAGCCAAAGCACCCATGGCGCGGAGGGGAAGCCATCTCCATCCAGCAGCGGACGCGCCCCGGCCCGCGATGGCATCAAGACCAGGGCCGCCGATGAGCCGGTGGTGAAACGCATGATGGAAAAGTTTGGAGCAGAGATTCGCATTGTGATGGACCGCTCGGAGAGGTGACCGCAATGGACATGAAACAGATGCAGGAAATGATGACGCGGGCGCAGGAGATGCAGCAGACGATGCGGCAGAAGATGCGCGAGACGCAGGTCGAGGCTTCCTCGGGCGGCGGTGCCGTGGTGGTGCGCATGAATGGCGAAAAACAAGTGCTCTCCGTCAAAATTGAAAAAGATGCGGCGGCCGACGTGGAGATGTTACAGGACTTGGTGACGGCGGCCATGAACGAAGCCGTGCGTAAAGTGGATGCCGCCATGCAATCGCAACTGGGCGGATTGCTGGGCGGAATGGGGCTGCCACCGGGACTGTTTTAGGGGCGGCGCGTCCGCTGCCGCAGAGGGTTTCCGGATCGCGATTTCGCGCGGAGTTGAAGTAAGTCATGTCCAAGTTTGCCGAGCCCATGGCTCGCCTGATTGACGAACTGAAGAAGCTGCCGGGCGTGGGCAGCAAGAGCGCGCAACGCTACGCGTTCCACATCCTTCGCGGCTCCGACGAGGATGCCGAACAGTTGGCGGGCGCAATCCGCGAGATCAAGGCCGCCCTGCGCCTCTGCTCGATCTGCAATAACATCACCGACGTGGACCCTTGTGTCTACTGCTCCAGCGCCACCCGCAACCAGCGCGTGGTTTGCGTGGTGGAAGAGCCCACCAACATCGCCGCGGTGGAAAAGGGACGCACCTACAACGGCGCCTACCATGTGTTGCACGGAACCCTGTCGCCGATTCACGGCGTCGGCCCCGAGCACCTGCACATTTCCAACCTGCTGCGCCGCGCCGAAAGCGGCTCCGTCGACGAGGTCATCCTGGCGACCAACCCAACCGTGGAGGGCGAAGCGACCGCCGTGTACCTGGCGCAGCAACTGAAGCCAACCGGGGTGCGGGTCACCCGCATTGCAACCGGAATTCCCGCCGGCAGCGACATTGAATACGCGGACGAGGTAACTCTGCAGCGGGCGCTGGAGGGACGGCGCGAGATGTAGGACCTCAAGCCGGAGGGTTTGTCGTATGATCGACCCTATGGACGAAAAGACATTCCAACAACTCGCCGAGCAAGCCATGGAGCGGCTCACGCGCGCTCTCTACGACGTGGAAGAAGCAGCGGATTTTGACGTAGAGGAACGCGGCGGAGCCTTGCACCTAACCTTCGAGGAACCGCCCGGCACCTTTGTCATCTCGCCCAATTCATCGGCGCGCCAGATCTGGATCTCGGCACTGTCCACCAGTTTCAAACTCGACTGGAGCGCGGCCTACACGGATTTTGTCCTCACCCAGAGCGGAGAGCCGCTGCTGCCGCTGGTTGCACGCCTGCTCACCCAGCAGACGGGCAATGCCATCACGCTGGACTGACGGTTCGGCGCCCGGGGTCTATTCGGCGTTGCGGAGATGCGCCGGAGGAACCACGCCGGAGGCAATCTTGCGGCCGTTGCCGGGAATGAATGGCCCGGTGGTCGCTGGGCCCAGTTTGCGGCGCAGATCCTCGGCAATCTGGCGCCCGTGGTAACGCCCGTTCTCGATGAAAATTTCGTTGGTGTTCATTCCCGCAATAATCACGCCCGCCAGATAAACTCCAGCCATATTGCTTTCCAGGGTGCGAGGGTCCACCACGGGCTTTGACGAAGGCTGCTGGGACAGCTCCACTCCCAGCGCGCGCAGAAAGTTGAAGTCCGGATGATAGCCGGTCATGGCCAGCACAAAATCATTCTTCAGCCGTAACTCGCCCTGTGGCGTCTGTAGCAGAATGGTGTCCGGGGTGATCTCGCGGATGGACGTGTTGAAATAAGCGGCGATCTCCTGGTTCTTGATCCGGTTTTCAAGGTCCGGCTTGATCCAGTACTTGACGTTGGGCGAGATGGCCGCTCCGCGATGCACCAGGGTGACGCGCGCACCGTGACGCCACAACTCCAGCGCCGCGATGGCTGCCGAGTTCTTCGCTCCCACCACGACCACATCGGCGTCGTAAAACGGATGCGGCTCGCGATAGTAGTGCGTCACCTTGGGAAGGTCCTCACCGGGCACGCCTATGCGATTCGGCAGGTCGTAGTAACCGGTGGCAACCACCAGCTTGCGCGCAAGAAACCCGGATGGACGCGAAAGCTGGTCCTTGCAATGCACCAGGAACGCTCCGTCGGCGCCCTCGATGCCGGTCACCGCATGGTACTGGCGCACGTCCAGGCGATAGAACTCGGAAACCTTGCGATAGTATTCCAGCGCCTCCAGGCGCGAGGGCTTCTGCTGCGCGCTGACGAAGGGAATCTCGCCAATCTCCAGCAGCTCCGGCGTGGTAAAAAATGTCATGTGGGTCGGGTAGTTGTAAAGCGAGTTGACCAGGCAGCCTTTGTCCACGACAATCGCGGAATACCCCGCGCGCCGCGCCTCAATCGCGCAGGCCAGACCCGTAGGACCGGCGCCGATGATCAATACGTCGAATTGCTCCATGCATTGCCTCGCAACATACAAAATAGATGTTACAACGAATGGAGCTGCCAGGGATGGCGCGGCAAGCCAGTTCCCTGCCGGGTTCGATCCTCCTGCGGACGCGGAAGTCTCCCGCCCTGCTGCAAGATCGCGCAGAAGACGGGCGTCGAGCCCCTGGCAGATCATCCGCGCGGTGAACCTTCCGTCTTTCAATCGCCACGGCCGCCGCTGGCTGGGACACGCCGCCGTGCGGGCGGTTTCCGAAGTTGCCAGCCATTGTGGACCCATGTTTGGCGCCGTGTTGCGCCAGAACCAGCGGCAGCCAGGGGCAGTCAGTCTCAGAGAGATTGGCGCTTCTGTTCTGTGGTAGGCTAAACATGTGTGGGCGCGTAGCTCAGTTGGTAGAGCAACGCCCTTTTAAGGCGTGGGTCCTGGGTTCGAGTCCCAGCGCGCTCACCATGATTCTAAAAGACTTACGCCGAATCTGAGTAGTGAGTTTCAGGCACCCCCAGACACCCAGACACGAGAAAAGCACGTCGCCTAGTTGTTGCCGGCGGCTTTTCTTGCTCTCAACCTCGCCGACAACTGCTTCGGTACGACCATCTGGACGACCTTCTGATGAGCCTTCTTCTGGTCGTCCGAGACCACCTGGGCGTAGGACTCGAGGGTGATCTTCGGCGTGGTGTGGCGAA